>Ga0308157_10000972_pt1 | contig 70606 bp, 73 predicted proteins | sample PhyBR1_FD_201035 | JGI IMG/M metagenome (GOLD analysis project Ga0308157, IMG submission 201035) | Phyllosphere microbial communities from UC Gill Tract Community Farm, Albany, California, United States - DLSLB.R1 | ecosystem: Host-associated > Plants > Phyllosphere > Unclassified | place: USA...
ATGTGGTTCTGGAAGACCCAATGGAAAAAGGGCTGCGAAAAATACTTAACTTCGGCCATACACTGGGCCATGCCATAGAGTCGCATTTACTTAATACTGCTACACCTGTACTTCATGGCGAGGCAGTAGCTGCGGGAATGGTTCTGGAAAGCTATATTGCTATGGAAAAAAAATTGTTGCCTGTGGAGGAATATGCCGAGATTAAATCGATGCTTAGGGCTTTATTCGGCACGCTAAACTTTACCCCGGATGATGTTGATGCTATCATTGCATTGCTGGCCCATGATAAAAAAACAGAAAGCGGAACGCCTTTATTCACATTGCCGGAACGTATAGGAAAAGCCACTATAAATCACAAAGCCGAAAACGCATTGATAATCAGAGCATTCGGAGACTACCAAAAGTAACAATTTTTTAAGAGATTTGTTTTTAAATACGGATTATTATTTTTTACATTTGCCCTGATGAAATCAAATAAAAGCATATTTTCCTTCGTCAGTTTGGCTAGCAAATTCAGGGTTTTGTACTTAACAGGCAATACAACGTTTTCGTTAAAAAAAGTCGCAGGCTCCGAAGTTTTTAACAGCATCCCAAATTGCAGAGAAAAATTACAAATCATATATGCTAATCTAAGGGTTTGAAAAACGATTATAATTAGGGCTATTCCAATTTTATAATCATAATTCACCCCATTACAATGAACACAAAATATTTCGACCTGATCAATCAAACATTCTATTTCCCTCAGGAAGAATTTACCCTAAATAAAGATAATCTGCAGTTTCATAACATTGATCTCATGAAACTTGTAGAACAATACGGCACACCGCTTAAATTTACATATCTGCCGCAAATTTCCAACAACATCCGTAAAGCCAAAGGCTGGTTCAGGAATGCTATGGAAAAAACCAAGTATGATGGCAAGTATTATTATTGCTACTGTACCAAGAGCTCTCATTTTGAATATGTAATGAATGAGGCTTTTAAAAATAATATACATATAGAAACATCGGCCGCGTTTGATGTTGATATCGTTGAAAGACTTTTTGCCGCAGGCAAAATAAACAAGAATACCTATGTAATCTGCAATGGCTTTAAAAGGGCGCAGTATATAGAGAACATTGCAAGGCTAATTAACAGCGGGCATAACAGGACCATACCGATCATTGATAATTATGAAGAGCTGGACCTGTTGCAGGAACAGATTCCGGGCAAGTTTAAGATTGGTATCCGTATTGCTGCCGAAGAGGAACCTAAATTTGAGTTTTATACCTCCAGGCTCGGTATAGGATATAAGAACATCCTTCCTTTTTACAGGAAAACCATTCAGGATAACAAGAAAGTTGAGCTAAAAATGCTTCACTTCTTTATTAATACCGGAATCAGGGATACATCGTACTATTGGAACGAGCTCCTCAAATGTCTTAAGGTATACATAAGCCTGAAGAAAGAATGCCCGACACTTGACAGCCTAAATATTGGCGGTGGATTCCCTATAAAGAACTCACTGGCATTTGAATACGATTACCAGTATATGGTAGACGAGATCATCAACCAGATTAAGATAGCATGTGATGATGCTGAAGTGGATGTACCGCATATCTTTACCGAATTCGGTTCGTTTACTGTGGGAGAAAGCGGGGGTGCCGTTTACCAGGTATTATACCAAAAGCAGCAGAATGACAGGGAAAAATGGAACATGATCGATTCATCGTTCATTACAACGCTTCCTGATACGTGGGCTATCAACAAACGTTTCATTATGCTGGCTATAAACCGATGGAACGACTCGTACGAAAGAGTGTTACTCGGAGGGCTGACCTGCGACAGCGATGACTATTACAACTCTGAGCAGAATATGAATGCCATATACCTGCCGAAGTATAATAAAGAAAAACCTTTGTATATTGGCTTCTTCAATACGGGAGCTTATCAGGAAACTATCGGCGGATACGGAGGGCTTCACCACTGCCTTATACCGCAGCCGAAGCACATACTGATAGACAGGGATGAAAATGGTATTGTTGCAACAGAATTATTCTCGGAACAGCAACAGGCAGCCGAGATACTCGAAATACTCGGGTACAACAGGAAAGACAACAAATAAACGGAAATAAAACAAAAACGACTGAAATGACTAAAGGACCTATAAGCCAGTTCATAGAGAAGTACTACCTGCACTTCAATTCTGCCGCTTTGGTAGATGCTGCCAAGGGGTATGAGAAGCAATTGGAGGACGGCGCCCAGATGATGGTAACGCTGGCCGGCGCTATGAGTACGGCAGAACTTGGAAAGATCTTTGCAGAAATGATCCGTCGCGACAAAGTACAGATCATATCCTGTACAGGCGCCAACCTTGAAGAAGATATTATGAACCTTGTGGCCCACTCCCACTACGAGCGCGTACCTAATTACAGGGACCTTACGCCGCAACAGGAATGGGACTTGCTGGAAAGAGGACTAAACCGTGTTACCGACACGTGCATTCCTGAGCACGAGGCCTTCCGACGCCTGCAGAAACATGTCTACAAGATATGGAAAGACGCAGATGACAAAGGTGAGCGCTACTTCCCGCATGAATTCATGTACAAAATGCTCCTTTCAGGCGTTTTGGAAGAGTATTATGAAATAGACCTTAAAGACAGCTGGATGTATGCTGCTGCCGAAAAGAACCTTCCTATAGTGGTTCCCGGATGGGAAGACAGCACCATGGGTAACATCTTCGCGTCTTATGTTATAAAAGGTGAGCTTAAAGCTACCACAATGAAATCGGGTATCGAATACATGACATTCCTTGCTGACTGGTATACGAAAAACAGCAGCAAAGGCGTTGGATTCTTCCAGATTGGTGGCGGTATAGCCGGTGACTTCCCTATCTGCGTAGTTCCGATGCTTTACCAGGATATGGAAATGCACGATGTGCCATTCTGGAGCTACTTCTGCCAGATATCTGATTCTACTACCAGCTATGGTTCATATTCAGGAGCAGTACCTAACGAAAAAATCACTTGGGGTAAACTTGACATTACAACACCTAAATTTATCATAGAAAGTGATGCAACTATTGTTGCACCACTTATATTTGCCTACTTGTTGGATTTATAATATTGCTTTATGAAAAGAGTTATAGTTGACTACGCTAAATTAACTAATGAAATTTTGACCCTGCTGGTTGAAAAGTTTCCTGAGGGATATGATGATTCTAACATTGTACGCTTCAAAAATGCTAAAAATGAAACCATTGAAGCTGTTGAAGTAAGGACAGAAGACACCATATACCTTGTGAAAGTAAGTACAAAGCTTGCTGACAGGATCGAAAATTTTGATGATGACGAAATCGATGAGCCGGCAGATGACCTGGATGCATTGAAAGATCTCGAAATGGGTGATGACGATGCCGATGAGAAAGAAGATACAGCTGATGAAGATACTGACCGTGATGGTGATGACGAGGATGACGATGAAGATGGCGAAGGCAGACGCACCGTTGGCCTTGATGAGATTGACGAAGATGATGAAGACGACGAGGACTAATAATCCGCTTGTAACGAATATTAAAGAACTCTTAACAGGGTTCTTTTTTTATTCAATATAAATTACTTTTATAAAAACACCCATTATGAAAAGTACTGTAACATTATTAGGACTGAGCTTACTACTATCAGTATCCTGCCAAAAGAAAGAAGAAAAAACAGAAACTGTAGTGGAAGATACTACTACAGTAGAGAAGACCTCCACTGTCCCTGAAAAACAATGCTATCTGAAAGTTATCTCCAAAGACAGCATCATTGTTGAAGTAGAGCGCAACGGTGATAGCATCTATGGCATTTATCACTGGAAACCTTTTGAAAAGGACAAGAAGATAAGCACATATAAGGGTGTACTATCCGGAAATACAGCAAATGTAGTGGCGCAATCCCAACAGGAAGGGATGAACTTTCAGGAAGAAGTTATCTTTACCCTTACCGATACCTCTCTTAGCGTTAAGTCAGGCGAAATGATTGAAGGCAAAGATGGTATTTGGAGATATAATGACAAAAGTGCTGTCTCAGAAGAAGTACTGAACAAAGTAGATTGTAAATAATCAAAAAAGGGAAAAATCATTAATTAATGATTTTTCCCTTTTTTTAAAGAGTATAAATCCGATTGCTGCACCGGATTATAAATATCTCTCCCTGAACACCTTTATATGGTGGTTTTGGTGGCCGATGATAAGAAAGCCAAAAGCACGCACCGACACTGTATATCCCGAAGCTGTACCTTTATTTAAAAGCTCCTCCTGGGAAAAAGCCTTGAACATAGCAATATTTGCATGGCGCAGGGCACTCATCTCTGTGAGCAGGTCATTAATACTCCTTTTATCCGCGTTTGCGTTGGCCGCAAAAAGGTTTTCATCAAATCCGGGCAAGGCCGTTTCGTCGTGGCGGGCAAAACGCATCGCACGGTATGCAAATACCCTCTCAGAATCGATAAGGTGCTGGATGATATCTTTTATAGTCCATTTGCCTTCGGCATAACGATAATCGTATTTATCCATTGGGATTTCACGCACAAAGTGGATAAAATTGTGCACGCTTATCTCCAGTTCTTCCGTTAATGTATATTCTTTGGCAACAAGATGAATGTATGCTGCCTGGTACGGCGCGTATTCACCGGGTGTAATATCTGTAATTTTCATTTCTCTTTTATGCAGAATTCCTGCTTGCGTTAATATTTCCGAAAAGTGAGCGTGTCACGATCTTTTCGTAAACTTCCAGTTTAGAATCTTCTTCTTTTCCGCCCTTTATCTGGCGAATTTTGTTTAGTGCATACTGCTGTATCGTAAGCAGCGGCATTACGATACGCTCCCTTATTTTGATAGACGCCCATCCATCAGGATAATTCTCCATCAATTCATCATAGCCTGATATTTTAAGCAGCAGGCGCCTTGTTTCTTTATATTCGTTATACACGATCTGCCAGAACTCCCCAAATTCCGGATCATCTTTCATATACGCTGTAAGCGGGAAGAACGATTTGGAAAGTGACATCATCGTATTTTCGAGCAGCGTACGGAAGAACACGGAATCATTATACAATGCCTGTACCTTATCCCACTCCCCTGTTTCCTCATAATGCCCAAGCGCGTGCCCGACACCAAAGAAGCCGGGAACGTTCTGCTTCAGCTGGCTCCATGAGCCTACAAATGGTATCGCCCTCAGGTCGCTAAAATCAAGTTCTTTTGATTTACTGCGTTTAGACGGACGGCTGCCAATATTCGTTTTGGCATAATAGTTCAGCGTACTCATCTGGTCGAGATATGGCAGGAATTTCGGATGGCTCTTAAATGCGGTATATTTCTCATAGCCAAGCCTGGCCAGTTCATCAATAAGCGCTTTTTGCTCATTACTGAACTGCACCTTACCCTTATCAAACACACCGTTGATAATTCCGGCACTCACAAGGTTCTCCAGATTAAATCTGCACGAGTCCGGTGTTCCGAAATTAGAACTTATCGTTTGTCCCTGAATGGTTATCTGTATTTCATTATTCTCGATAGACGCACCCTGCGCTGCGTAGTACTTATGTGTTTTACCGCCCCCTCGTGCCGGTGGCCCTCCCCTGCCATCAAAAAACACCACCTTGATGCCTTTTTCCCTGGCAAGCAGTGTAAGGTTCTCTTTAGCCCTGTAAATGCTCCAGTTGGCCATCAGGTAGCCTCCATCTTTGGTACCATCGCTAAAGCCAAGCATAATGGTTTGGCGATTGCCGCGGCTTTTCAGGTGAGCCGCATATACTTTATTCTCATAAAGCGTGTCCATAATTTTTTGCGCCTCCCGAAGGTCATCTACTGTTTCAAAAAGGGGAACGATATCCACAGTAGGTGATTCCCAGCCCAAAAGGCGGAACATCGTTAACAATTCCAGTACGTTCAGGGCACTCTCGTTGTTGCTGATAACATACCGGTTGCATCCCTGCTCGCCATTTTTCTCCTGTATGTCTTTTATAACCAGGATTGACTCCAGTGTACTTTTCGTATCTTCATCAAAATCGTCTGGTGAAATACTTTCACTTATTTGGGCCAGCATATCCAGTTTTTTGGGCTCTTCCGCTTCAGAATATGCCAAAAGTGTTTTGTCCTTTTTTGCAAGAAAGGCTATTATTTCTTCGAATACTGCATCATGTATCTTACTATTCTGGCGGATGTCCAGCGATGCAAAGTGGTAACCAAAAAGGTTCACTTTATTGATAAGCGCATCCATATCATCGGAGTAAAGAGACTGGTGGGTATTCACAACCAGATCACGAATCTCCGTCAGCGCAACCTTAAGCTCCTCAAGCGTAATGTATACCTCACCCTGTGAGTAAAATACTGATCGGTAAAGCTTCTGTTCAATATCGGTTACTTTTTCATCAACACCTTCAAACGTCAGCTTTCTTTTTAGCTTCCTAATGTCATTGTAGTAACATTTCAGGACCGCTGTACGTAGCCTGTCTGCGACTTTACGCGTAATATCCGTAGTAACGAACGGATTACCGTCACGGTCGCCTCCGGGCCAGAAACCAAACGACAGGAATGAATGCTTCAGCGCGCCTTCCTTATAAATGGCATCCTGCACAAAAGAGAGTATATCGCCTGCTACATTATAAAAGACATTTTCTAAGTACCAGATAAGGCTCACTGCTTCATCATAAGGTGTTGGCTTTTCCTTTTTTATAAAAGGCGTTTTACCCAACTGGGCCAAAAGGTTTTTTATTTCGGCGAGATTATTTTTTTTAATGGCTATAGTAAGATCGGTAATGATCCCAAGCACCGAACCCGGATAGAATTGTGTAGGGTGTGCCGTAAGAACCGCCCTGACACCAAATTCTTCAAGAAAATGCCGAAGCTCATCCATCATACCCTGATTCTCGGCCTTTTCACGGCTTTGACGCAGAGACCCGCTTCCTTCAAGATGGTTTAGGCTTGTAAAAGCCGCGTCCTCGATAGCATCGAAAAGCACTACCTGGCGCTCAACATACTGTATAAACCGGAACATCAGCCCGATTTTATCATTCTCAGAAGCTTCCTGCAGGTATTTATCGGAGAATTCATTGAATATTTGTTCGGGGCTTTTACCTGCTTTATAGCCTTCCTCACACAGGTCTGAAAACAAAGGCAGTAAAACACCCGTGTTATCTATAGCCTGAAAAGGAAGGGTTATGAAGATACTGTTGAAAAGCTGGTATTTGAGCTGTACTTCTTCATTGAAGCGTTCTATTCTGGTAGCGGGATACATAAAGTATATTTTTGGTTCAAGATACTAAAAAACCCCCATGCTATGAAACATGGGGGTTTATAAAATTTTTATAAAAAGTCTTACAGATCTTTAAATATTGTGTGCATAAGGCGCTTTTTATCATTAATGCTCTCTTCAAGAGAGATCATCGTTTCGGTCCTGTAAACACCTTCGATATCATCGATCATAAAGATAACCTCTTTAGCGTGCTTGGTATCTTTTGCCCTTATTTTACAGAAGATATTGAATTTACCTGTAGTAACATGTGCTACGGTAACAAATGGTATTTCGTTTATCCTCTCCAGAACAAATTTTGTCTGGGAAGTATTGTGAAGGAACACACCCACATACGCGATGAAGGAATATCCCAGTTTTTCGTAATCAAGTGTTAATGAAGAACCCTGAATAATACCGGCATCTTCCATCTTTTTTACCCTTACATGGACAGTACCCGCAGAGATAAGCAATTTTTTTGCAATGTCTGTAAATGGTACCCTTGTGTTGTCGATCAGCATATCCAGAATTTGGTGATCAACTTCATCTAAACGAAACTTACTCATAAAATGTGTGCTTTAAGGTTGTTGGCGGGATACTCCCATTGTTGTCTTTTCATTCAATAAAGCGAAATACTATCTAATTTCCTGTCCGTTAACAAATTTCCTGTCATTTCCGATCAGAAAATCTGCTTTATTATCAATTTTTGGCATTTTATCTCCTTCAAAATCGGAAAATTCGGCACCCTGGCAGTCGATTTCTGCGTGGCCGACAAATCCCTCTAAATTGCCTATTTCTCTGATAAACGCTTGAAAAATTACAGAATTATCAAACAGCACTTCCTTGTATTGTGATGCAAAATTCGTGATTTTTTCTTTATTTTCATAATTTATTTTGACATTTTTATAGATCGTGTCAAAAAAAACAATCTTATTTTGAGGAATATTGAAATAATCCTCGGATTTATTAACAACTAAAACGTTTTCGTAAATTGAAAGAAATCCTGATAATAATGCAAAAAAGATAAGTTTTCTCGTAATCTCCCTTTCGTAATCTCCCTGAAAGTGGCCTGCCTCAAATAGTACTGTAGTCACTCCCAATGACTGAAACATATCCCCTATACAGTTGATATTAAATGAATCATCAAATCGCCCAACCTGCCCGGGGATAAAATCCTGCAATGTTTCATTCATGGCGGCTATAAGGTTAATAGCGGCCTGGCGGTTCTGATTTACCTCCCTCGCATCATTATAAGAAGGCGCGAGAAACGACACTGTTGCAGGGAGCGGTTTATCCCCCACCCCGAATATTGTACGCTGGTCGTGCATATTATAGGCAAAGTCGGGCCTGAATTCTTCAAAGGCATCCCTGAGTATTTTACTTTCGGGTTGCGTAAGCGCAACGGAATCCCTGTTAAGGTCAACACTATTGGCATTCTCACGGGTATAAGCCGCAGCACCGTCCGGGTTAAGTATCGGCAATATAAAAAAAGTAAAATGATCCCGAAATTGGGCAGCCAGCGTATTCTCTCCCTTTAAGAAAAAAAGAAAATCGAAAACAGCTTTGGTAGTGGTGGATTCATTGCCGTGCATCTGCGACCAGATGAATACTTTTGTACTGCCCCGTCCTGCTTTTATTCCATAAACCGGTTTTCCCTGAACAGATTCGCCCTGTATTGATATCCTGAAGTGTTGCCTGAGATCCTCAAGGATAGGCTCTATATGAGTATTGGTGATATACCGGCCAAACAACCGTTGTTCTTTAAATTGGTCAAAAAATAAAGGTAAATCCATCTATGAAATCTGTTTCACGCAAAAGTAAGAATACATTTAACGCAAACATTACAGATTCTATTCTAAAGAGCTTTAAATTTAATCCATTAAAAAACCCCGGCTTTGGCTTTATATAAAGCTAAGCACCGGGGCCATTAACCAATAAAACAAACACAAATTATCTTTATAGACACCCTAACCAGGGGTGTCTCAGACCTTTGCTTAAATCGTGTAATTTGTTGCTCCAAATCTGTAATGTAAAGTTACCACTCCCAATTGTTAAAAATCCCCAACGTACCGTTAAACTGTTCTTAATCCTTTATGTAGCTGTATTCCCTTACATAGCCTTCCACGCCTTTGTAGTTTGCTTCCAGTATCTCAAAATCCATTTCTTTATCTCCGGTCAGATAATATGGCTGTGCGATCTTCACTTCTTTCCTGCCGTAATCAAATGCCACACATACTACAGGCACATCAGCTTTGAGCGCTATATAGTAGAATCCAGTCTTCCAGCGGTCCACTTTTTTGCGGGTGCCTTCGGGGGCAATGGCGAGTCGAAATATCTCACGCTCTTTAAAGATCGCCGCGATAGCATCAACCTTGTTTTCATTCTTTTGGCGGTCGAGCGGCGCGCCACCCATCCAGCGGAAATAGGCTCCCAAAGGAAACCGGAACAATTCTTTCTTCGCAACAAAATGCATTTGCTGCCCTATAGAACCCCGCGTAAGGACACCTATAAAAAAATCGAACCAACTGGTATGTGGCACTACTATAATGACATACTTTTTAAGTTCCGGATCCATTGAACCATTTATTCGCCAGCCCATTAAACGGAAAAAGATAAAGCGGTATATATTTTTCATTTACTTTTAAAAACAGGCCTTAAAAATACTATATATTTACGAATAGAATTAATCATAAAATGCTCCCTTTTATTAATGTTCAAAAAAATCCTTAGTTTTTTTATTCCCGTAAATATATATAAAAGGCAGTCTGCTGTAAGCCAACAGCTTGAAGTAACCCTGAATAACGGAAAGCTCGTACTCGATTCCAAACGCACCAACTATTCGTATGGCAGCCTGCAGCGTATCCTGCGTAAAGGCCTGCATTACATAGGCTTCGAGAGGATTCGCGGATTCGAGAGTGTGCTTGTGCTTGGTGTTGCAGCCGGAAGTGTCATAAAGACGCTCGCGGAAGAAATAAAATTTAACGGAAAAATTACCGGTGTGGAGATCGACCCGGCAGCTATTGAAATCGCAAATACCTACTTCGGGCTCGATAAAATAACCAATTGCGAGATCGTGATCGATGATGCCTTTGAATTTGTCCTGAAAACACGCGAAAAGTACGATCTCATTATTATCGATATCTTTAAAGACACCGAAATGCCTAATTTCCTGTTTGAGGATTTCTGGATCAACCGGATTAATTTCCTTCTAAACGCCAACGGATTTATTTTGTTTAACACCATGACCTTAACTACAGCGCATAAAGAAAGGAACTTATCGTACCGATCCCGGTTTAATGAAGATTATTCCGTACGAATGTATCCGAAAGTAGAAGACCACAACGAGCTTTTTACGATCAAGAAATTGAAATAAAGGATGCAATAGCTAATAACGCCTATAGCATCTTTCTTGCTTTTTCAAGGTCTTCAGGCGTATCGATGCCAATACCGGCGTGACTGGTTTCTACCATCTTAATTTTTTTGCCGTACTCCAGGTAACGTAGCTGTTCCAGTTTTTCGGACGCCTCAAGGCTTTGCATCGGCAGGCGGTAAAAGTCCAACAGGGCATGTTTCCGGAACGCATAGATGCCAATATGGCGGAAGTACCTCACCCCCGCTTCCTTATCCCGTGGATAGGGGATTACAGAGCGCGAGAAATATAACGCGAAATTCTTCTGGTCGACAATAACCTTTACATTATTCGGATTTTCGATATCCTGCCAGTCGGTTATATGCATCATCACCGATGCCAGGTCGATCTCGTGTGCGGTATCGCCTTTAAATACCTGCAGCACATCGGCCAATGGTTCTTTATTGATAAACGGCTCATCACCCTGTACATTTACGACAATGTCTACATCAAGATTCTCTACCGCTTCTGCAATACGGTCACTTCCGCTTTCGTGCTCCTTTATACTCATGATAGCCTTTCCGCCATTGGAAACGATCTCATTGTAAATAATATCGGAATCGGTCACCACAAACACATCATCAAACAACCCTGTAGTAAGTGCTGCCTGGTAGGTTCGGGTAATTACGGTCTTGCCACCAAGGTCCTGCATTAGCTTGGCAGGAAAACGGGTACTGGCATATCGGGCGGGTATAACGGCTATTATTTTCATATCCCAAATATATGTCTTTTGGTGCCATCCTGAAACATCCAATCTTATAGTATCTTATTTTAATTTTCATACTTTAGCACCGTAAATAATTTATATGGATATTGAAGATATTGCCAGGAATTACGAGAGAATGCCTGACCATGAGATTATCAGGATTGCGACTACTGATGCCAGGGGATTAAGGCCTGAGGTATTTGGTATCATAGAAAATGAAATCAGGAAACGCAATCTGGATCCGGATCTTTTAAAAGGAGCTATAGCGCAAAACAAAGAGTATACAAAAGATGAGATAGAGTATTATTCAAAACTGCTACAAAACCTTCCATGCCCAATTTGCGGAAATGCAACATCCAAACTGAATGGTACGTTATCTTACACCGTTAAGAGTTTCATCTTATTTACATCTTACCGTGCAGACCCTTCGATAGGCTGCCCCGATTGCCTGGATAAAAAAAATAATGATGCGATCCTTTCAACAGCGTTGCTTGGATGGTGGGGCCTGCCATGGGGATTAATCAAAACGCCGGTTTACATTTATAGAAATATAACTGCAAAAAAACAAAACAGGGTCAGCCATTCCAATGATACCTTGCTTGGTTTCACTCTTATGAATATCGGAGAAATAGAGACCTATAAAGACGACAAGGAAAAGCTAAAAAAAATTATTAAGCAACGGAATTATTAACCTGCAAATAATCTACTCCTCAAAAAACTCATCCTTAAATCCTATCAAATATAATTTATCCTTTGCCCTTGTTACAGCAGTATACAGCCATCTAATGTAATCTTTCGAAATCCCATCCGGCAGATAAGGCTGTTCGATAAATACGGTATTCCATTGCCCACCCTGCGATTTGTGGCAGGTGATGGCATAGGAAAACTTCACCTGTAATGCATTAAAATGCGGATTGTTTTTCACCTTAACAAACTTCCGGTACTGCGCTTCACCCTCATAATCCTTCATCACCTCCTGGTACAGGCGGTTTGATTCCTCATACGTAAGCGATGGCGATTCACTTTCTATCGTATCCAGTAGTAACACCGTTTCAATAGGCCTGTGGTCAGGGTAATCTACCATTCGGACTTTTACACGGGCAAACTTAAATCCGTACAATTCCTCGATCCTGAAGATCTCCAATACCTCGATAATGTCACCATTGGCAATAAATCCGGCTTCACTCTTTTCATCCAGCCAAAAATAGTTATTCTTTACCACCATCAGGAAATCCCCGGCAGAAAGTTCGCTCTCACGTCCTAATATCCGGGTACGTATTTGGTGGTTATACTGGTTGGCTCGCTTGTTCGACCGTACAATAAAAGCGGTATCCTCTATACTGTAGTTGCTATACGCCTGGTGTATGGCATCCTGGATATCGTAACCGTCTACAAGGCGTACAATATCCTTAAACCCCCTAAGCTTGAATTGGAATGCATCAAAAAAAGCGGTTTTCAAAACCTCCCGAAGTTCTGTAGCATTATATAAAATACCTGAGTTCTCCTCCTGGCGCATTACTTCATCAAGCTCGATGTGGTGTACTTCCTTATAATAGTTTTGCGCAAGCGCGTGAATTTCAAGAGCTGGGCTTAGGTCGGAGTTCACAGGTGGCAGCTGGGCTGTATCGCCAATGAGTATCATACGGCAGTTTTTGCCCGAGTATACATATGACATCAGGTCATCCAGCAGTGAGCCATTCTCATACATTTTCGACTCCTGTGAGCTGTCAGAGATCATCGATGCTTCATCAACAATAAAAATTGTATTGGTGAACTTATTTGGCTGAAGCGTGAACCCCACTGTGCCGCTACTCCCCTTTTTCGGGAAATAAATGCGCTTGTGGATGGTAAATGCCGGTTTTTGCGAATAACCCGAAATCACTTTAGCCGCACGGCCTGTAGGCGCCAGCAGCACATATTTTTTGTTGGCCTGCGACAGGTGGTTCACAAGCGTTGAAATAATGGTAGTCTTTCCTGTACCGGCATATCCTTTCAGTACAAAAAGAGTATCAGTCTCATCGCGGGTGATAAATTCTGCGGCCTTTTGAAGAAAAATGTCCTGTTTAGCCGTAGGATTAAAAGGAAAACCGCGGCGCAGGAGTTTGTAAAATTCCAGGGGATTCATTAAAATACTATGCAGGTATTAAACTGCTTTACGATTTAAAATATCCAGGGTCCTTGTGTAAGACCAGTCTGTGCCATCAAATACATTTTGAAAATCGAAGCCTGTTACCGTTATCTTTTTATCAGGGCTTCCATCCCAATCTACCGTAAATCCGGACTCTTCCAGCCTCGATTTAAAATAAGCCCCTGTTTCAGCCTTATTCTTTCCGCCGGACTGCGTCTGTTCCGTATCACGGAATGCCCCGAAAGACAATGTCAGGTCACCTCCGTCAAGGCAATGGTTCAAATCCTGCTCGTTATACAGAATATAACCATAAGGCTTAAATTGTGTCTCATCCAATACTACATCTATCATTTCATAAGCATCTGAACCGGTATATCCTGCTTTGTGGAGCGTAATATACCCTTCTTCTGAAAGCGCATCAAACAGTTTTTGCAATGAAATCAAATTCGCCGAATGCTGAGTCGTCGATTCGTGTGTCCGGACTGTCTCTTTCAAAAAACTTTTCAGTTCATCACGGTCAAGCCCTATTTCAGCATAGCTGAAGAGTATATCATCAGGAGCGAAAAAGCCGCTCTTCACCTTTTTTACAATATCTTCCTTATAGTCTTCCAATGCTTCCATTTGGTATGTTTGATTGAGTTATGAGAAGCCAAATATAAGGGATTACAGCCTTTGCAGGTATAATATTACTTTAAAGATTTGCAGGCAGCAGTCTCAAACCAAAAAACAATGTAAATTTGTAAATCAATCGCCGCGATACATGAACGATACCATAACCGCCAAAAATTACAGGAAGCTTTCCCTTCAAATTGCCGCCAACGGTATGTCGTTCTGCTGTTTCGATATGCTAAACCAGGAAATCACAAGTTTCAGGCAGGTGGCATTCTCTAAATACGCTCCCGTTGAGGAAGAACTTGGTAAGGCATTCGTGAATTACCCGCAGCTTACACAGCCTTATGATGAGATCGTTGTACTGCACGATAACAGTTTTAATACCTTCGTGCCCAACGCGCTCTTTGACGAAAATTTTTTAGGCAGCTACCTGCAATACAATACTAAGGTGTTTGAAGCAGATTTTTTTGCCCACGATCCCATCGGCAGCTACGAGATGTACAATGTTTATGTGCCGCTAGTGAATATCAACAACTTTCTTATCGACCAGTTCGGCGCTTTTGAATACCGCAATGTGAATAGCATACTTGTATCGAAACTATTGGATGTATCCAAGAACATTGATGAAAAGCAGGTTTTTGTGCACGTACAGGAAAGCCACTTTGAGATCATTGTAGTGCGCAATCAGAAGCTCCTGCTGTTTAATTCTTTTGAATACCAGACACCTGAAGATTTCCTGTACTATTTGCTGTTTACGATGGAGCAATTGTTCCTGAACCCCGAAACCGCAAATGTAAAGCTGTTGGGCAGGATCAGCGAAAGCCACCCGTGTTTTACACTCGCTTATACCTACATCAGGAATATTTCTGTATACGAACCCGTTTCGTTACAGGAAAAATGGGGCAAGACAAGTGAAGAATCACTGGAAAATTTTATACTTTTCAACTCATGAGGATCATTTCCGGAAAATACAAGGGCCGCAGGATAAGCCCGCCAAAAGGCCTGCCTGTAAGGCCAACGACCGATATGTCGAAAGAATCACTGTTTAACATCCTGAACAACCGTATTGACTTCGACGGTCTAAAAGTACTCGACCTCTTTGCAGGTACTGGCAACCTGAGCTATGAGTTTGGCTCGCGTGGTGCTGTAGCTATTACGGCTGTGGATGCCGACTTCGGATGCATTAAATTTATCAAGCAGACGGCTGCGGAATTCGACTTTAATATTTCAGCTGTAAAAAGTGATGTATTTAAATTCATGGCCGGGCATAAATCAACTTACGATATTATTGTGGCCGACCCACCCTATAACTCTTCCCAAAAAGAATTTGAACAAGTGGTGAGCCTTGTTTTTGAAAACGGCTTACTGAACGAAGGCGGGATTATGATTATTGAGCACTCGAAGCACACCCCATTGGCACACATGGAGCATTTTTCTTTTGACAAGAAATATGGCGGGAGTATTTTTTCTTTCTTTGAATTTGATATTGAAGAGACGGAGGGAGAAAGCGATAATGGCGAAGAAGATTGATTATAAAATCGTTAGTTGACAGAATTTAGAAAATCACTTTATAAACCACCTTAATTTTCATCCAACACAATAGAAACTTGTTTATGATACCAACTTTTGGTATATTTGATTAAATACTTTTTTCTATGGCAAAAAACACATCTATTTTATTAGGCGATCATTTTGAGGACTTCATAAAAGAAGAAGTAGCTTCTGGCAGGTATACTTCAGCGAGTGATGTAGTTCGTTCTGCCCTGCGCCTTTTGGAAGTTGAAGAAGAAAAGATCAAGCAGCTACGCAAGGAACTTGAAATTGGTGAAAGCAGTGAAATGGTTAAGGACTTTGACCGTAAAAAACATTTAGAGAAACTTCACCGTAAGCACTTATGAGGTATCATATAAGTGATGAAGCCATTAAAGACCTTGATCGTATTTGGCTTTATACTTTTGAAACATGGTCAGCGGAACAAGCTGACAGATATTTTAATCTCCTGCTTGACGAAATTGAATATATTTCCAATCATTTTGAGGACGGAAGGAATATGGATTTTATTAAGACCGGATATAGGCTTTCTAAAATGAAGTCACATCTTATATTCTATAGAAAGTCCACAAATGATACAGTTGAAATCGTAAGGATTCTCCACCAAATGATGGATATTGAAAGAAAACTAAAATAAAGCAGGCCTGTAAGCCGGATTCTGTGCCCGTCAACGACGCGGCCCTTATCATTTATCTGGTTATAACATTACTGTTATAATCTATCTGCCTACCCCCCGGCATCGGGCGGGCAGCCCTACATATAGCCGGTATACATGGCATTTCACCGCATAGAGTTTACCTGGTTTCACTACAGCATTACCTGTACATACTTTCTGTTGCACTTGTCCTCCCGCGGCTCTGCAAACCACGGTGACGGGCGTTACCCGCTATGCTGCCCTCTGGTGTCCGGACTTTCCTCGCTCTTTGGTTAGAACGCGATAAGGCGGCCTGCTGGCGCAAAAGTACATTATTTAAATGAGTTTTCAGTCGCAGTCGCAGTTTTCGTCCATTACTCCTCCTTTTATATCGTAGTAGTACCATACATCCGACTCCGGACTTCAGACCCCGGACTTCCGACAAAATCTGAAATTATAAAAACCTTAAGAAAAACCTTAACAATTCGTTGGGGCATCAAGAGAAACGGATTGGGTAATTTTAAGATAATAAAACAAGCTAATTTAAAAGACACTATCATGGACAGACAGATGTATCATTACGCTACGGTATCCAAAGCGTTACAGGACCTGAACGGAAAGGGGTATACGACCGATTTTAACCTGGAAGAGGAACGTATTAAGAACAATTACAACGACTTTACTATCGAACACATTTACCGGTACGAAGGTGAAAGTGATCCGGGTGATGAAGCTACCGTATATGGCATTAGTACAAAAGGTGGTGAAAAAGGCGTGTTTGTAGTAAGCCCGGGGGCTTTTAGTGAAGACGGGGCCGCAAAGGTATTGCTCGATATGTCGATAAAAGGCAGGGCAGAACAGCAATAATCGTATGAAGCGACTGGAGAAAAAGCTCGAAAAAATAGGGAGCGATCCCAAAATAACTGCAAAAGCCGTTGGCCTGCGCTATTCCCTGAAGTCTGATAAAGGCTATTACAGAAAGCGCAAGGGCAACGGCTTTTCTTATGTAGACGAAGAGCGCAATACTATAAAAGACAAAGAGGTACTGGACCGTATCAGGAAGCTGGTAATTCCTCCGGCATGGGAAAACGTATGGATCTCCCCTTTTGAGAACGGGCACCTGCAGGTAACCGGTATAGACAAACGCGGACGCAAACAATATCGCTACCACCCGAATTGGAACAAAATACGCAACCAATCCAAATTTTACCGCCTGCGCCGGTTTGCAAACGCGCTACCCCACATACGGGAACAGGTCGACAAAGACCTGAACCGCAAAGGCCTCCCCTACGAAAAAGTAGTCGCACTTGTAGTCAAGTTAATCGAACTGACCAATATAAGGATCGGCAATGACGCCTATAAGAAATTATATGGTTCATTTGGGCTTACCACCCTACGGGATAAACACGTGAAGTTTGACGGCACAACCGTTTGGTTCGAATTCGTAGGTAAAAAAGGCGTTAAGCACAAGATTAAGCTGCAAAGCCGCCGCATGGCTAGCCTCGTAAAAAAATGCAAAGACATTCCGGGCCAGGAACTCTTCCAGTATCTTGATGATGACGGGAAGCGGCATACAATAGGCTCTGGTGATGTAAACAGCTATATCAAGGAGATATCAGGGGAAGATTTTACCGCGAAGGATTTCCGTGCGTGGGCCGGGAGCCTCAACGCGCTGTGCGCTTTCAATGAGCTTGGTGCGTTTTCCAGCGAAAGCGACTGCAAAAAGAAAATTGTGGCTGTACTGGATTCGGTGGCCGAAAAATTGGGGAATACGCGGACCGTGTGTAAAAAATACTACGTACACCCTACTGTTATCGCAGCCTATGAGAATGGAAATATTACTAAATATATATGCAATGATGAGCCTATACAAGGCGAACTCAACGCTCAGGAAAAATCGCTTCTGGAGCTCCTTTCCACAGAAGATATTGCCGAGGTAGTGGCGTAATTGAATTACCGTACTTGCTGTAAATGTTTACGAAGAAAGTATCTGCTCCGTGTGTTTTTTACTTTTTACATCGGTAATAACATCTTCAATGACACCGGCTTCATCAATAATAAAAGTGGTACGTTGGATGCCATCGAAAAGCCTTCCCATAAACTTTTTCGGGCCCCATACACCAAACGCATTTATTAAGCTTTTATCTTCATCTGCTATCAGAGGGAAAGGCAGTTCGTTTTTTTTACGGAAGTTTTCCTGTTTTTTCTGAGTATCGGCACTAACGCCAAGAATTTCGTAGTTGAGGGCTTTAAAACGCTCAAAATTATCCCGAAGGTTACAGGCTTCTACAGTACAGGTAGGCGTGCTTGCGGCCGGGTAAAAGAACACCACCAGTTTTTTGCCTTTGTAATCGGATAGCTTATGAATAATCCCATTCTGGTCAGCTCCTGAAAAATCGGGTGCTTTATCTCCTTTTTTAAGTGTAGTCATTCGTTTATATTTGTAGTGCAAAGCTACTTTAAAATGACCAAAGCGCAAAAAGCCCAATTCGTAATGGATACACTGGATGAAATATATCCTGAAATCCCCATCCCGCTCGACCATAAAGATCCGTACACACTTCTGATAGCCGTACTTATGAGTGCCCAAAGCACCGATGTTCGCGTAAACCTTATCACTCCCCTGTTGTTTGAAAAAGCGGATAACCCTTATGATATGGTTAAGCTGTCTGTAGAGGAGATCCGGGAAATCATAAAACCTGTAGGCCTCTCACCTGCTAAAGCAAAGGCTATACACGGATTGTCGGAAATACTTATAGATAAACATGGCGGAAATGTACCGGATAACTTTCCTGATCTCGAGGCATTGCCCGGCGTGGGACACAAAACTGCGAGTGTGGTAATGAGCCAGGCGTTTGGCGTGCCTGCTTTCCCGGTAGATACGCACATACATCGCCTCATGTACCGTTGGGGGCTTAGCAATGGCAAGAATGTAGTGCAAACAGAAAACGATGCCAAAAAGCTGTTCCCAAAAAACAGATGGAACGACCTGCATCTGCAGATCATCTGGTATGGCAGGCAGTATTCCCCTGCCCGCGGATGGGACCTTAAGAAAGATATTATCACTGCAACTATAGGGAGGAAAGAGGTATTGGAAGAATATATGAATAAGAAAAACGTCAAGCTTTAAAGGAACATTCCAGTATTACTTTTGCCCTTTTGTCTATTGCCTTACAATTTTTTTTAAACTAAATTTGTGCCTCACAACTACAACACTACAACACAATGATTCATTTCTTCGGAAACCAGACGAACACGGTTTTTGCGGTACAGACGCAAGGCGAACTTTCGGCAGAAGACACCTCAAAATTAAACTGGCTTTTTGGCAACGCACATAAGATAGAAAAATCCGCACTGACGGATTTTTTTGTTGGTCCCCGTGCCACCATGATCACCCCGTGGAGCACCAATGCCGTAGAGATCACCCAAAATATGGGTATTTCGGGAATTATACGCATAGAGGAATTCCTGAAAACGGATGAAACAGAAGCGAAGTTCGACCCGATGCTTTCGCAAAAGTACAACGGGTTAACCCAGGATATTTTTACCATTAATATAAAGCCGGAATCGATACTTGAGGTAACAGATATAGCCGCCTATAACGAAAAAGAAGGACTGGCGTTAAACGCTGAAGAAGTAGATTACCTGCGCAACCTTGCCACAAATCTCGGCCGCAACCTGACGGACTCTGAGGTCTTCGGCTTCTCACAGGTGAACAGTGAGCACTGCCGCCACAAGATATTCAACGGTACGTTTGTGATTGATGGTGAAGAGAAGCCTTCTTCGCTGTTCAAAATGATAAAGAAAACGTCGCAGGAAAACCCGAACGACATCGTTTCGGCATATAAAGACAACGTAGCCTTTGTAAAAGGCCCGCGCGTGGAGCAATTCGCCCCGAAAAGCGCTGACAAACCTGATTTTTATGAGATAAAAGAATTCGATTCGGTAATATCCATTAAAGCCGAGACCCATAACTTCCCGACTACTGTGGAGCCTTTTAATGGTGCCGCGACAGGTTCGGGTGGCGAGATCCGCGACAGGCTGGCGGGCGGCCAGGGTTCACTACCATTGGCCGGAACTGCGGTGTACATGACGGCCTATTCGCGCCTGGAAGAGAACCGACCATGGGAAAACGGCATGGATGAGCGCAAGTGGCTTTACCAAACCCCGATGGACATCCTTATAAAAGCCTCAAATGGTGCTTCTGACTTTGGAAACAAGTTCGGGCAGCCATTGATTACGGGGTCTGTATTGACTTTCGAACATGAGGCCCCCTCTACCTCCCCCGAAGGGGAAGAACAGCAGACCCGAAAACTCGGTTATGACAAAGTTATTATGTTGGCAGGCGGTATTGGTTATGGGAAGCAGGAGCAGGCGGCTAAAAAGAAGCCGCAGTCAGGCGACAAGATAGTAATACTGGGCGGTGAGAACTACCGTATCGGGATGGGCGGCGCTGCCGTATCATCAGCTGATACGGGCGAGTTTAGCAGCGGTATCGAATTGAATGCCATACAACGCTCCAACCCCGAAATGCAGAAACGCGCCGCCAATGCCATCCGCGGCATGGTAGAGAGCGACAACAATCCTATCGTGTCTATTCACGATCACGGCGCGGGAGGCCACCTGAACTGCCTTAGCGAACTGGTAGAGGAAACAGGCGGATTAATCAATTTGGATAAGCTGCCTGTAGGCGACCCTACCCTTTCAGCAAAAGAGATAATAGGCAACGAATCACAGGAGCGCATGGGCCTTGTGATTGGCCAAAAGGATATCGACACCCTAAAACGCATTGCCGACCGTGAGCGTTCGCCAATGTATGAAGTGGGCGACGTGACAGGGAACCACAGATTTACTTTTGAGTCGGACACCACAGGCGCTAAGCCGATGGATTTTGCTTTGGAAGATATGTTCGGCAGTTCGCCAAAAACGATAATGAGCGATAAAACCGTTGCTGTCAACTATAGCGCACCGGACTATTCGCAGGAAAAAATACACGAGTACCTCGACCAGGTGCTGCAGCTTGAAGCCGTAGCCTGCAAGGACTGGCTTACCAATAAAGTCGACCGCTGCGTAGGTGGTAAAGTCGCCAAACAGCAATGCGCCGGACCATTACAGCTTCCGCTGAACAACGTGGGTGTTATGGCGCTGGATTATGCCGGAAAAGAGGGTGTTGCCACAACCATAGGCCACTCCCCTGTTGCCGCATTGGTTGACCCTGTTGCGGGTAGCCGCACTGCCATTGGCGAGGCGCTGAGCAACATCATTTGGGCACCGATGAAGGACGGACTCAAAGGCGTTTCGCTCTCGGCAAACTGGATGTGGGCGTGCAAGAACGAGGGCGAGGATGCAAGGCTTTACGAAGCCGTACAGGGCTGTTCGGAGTTTGCGATCGAACTGGGCATTAACATCCCGACGGGTAAGGACTCGCTTTCGATGAAGCAGAAATACCCGAACGGCGACGTGATCGCACCGGGTACGGTAATCATATCGGCGGCGGGCAACTGCAACGACATTACCAAAGTGGTTGAGCCCGTACTGAAACGCAATGGTGGCAACATTTACCATATCAATCTTTCAGGGGATGCTTATAAATTAGGCGGCTCATCGTTCAACCAGGTGTTGAATAAAGTAGGCAATGAAGTGCCTACCATTAAGGATGCAGCCAATTTCAAAGTCGCCTTCAACGCTATACAGGACCTGATCAAAGCAGGAAAGATAGCGGCAGGCCACGACATTGGCAGTGGCGGACTCATCACGACCCTGCTTGAAATGAGCTTTGCCGAAGTAAACCTTGGCGCGGTGTACGACCTTACCGGACTGGGCGAGGCTGATACTATTAAAGCCCTGTTTGCCGAAAACATTGCCATCGTGATACAGGCGGATGCTTCTGTTGAAGCGGAACTGACCGAAAAAGGTATGGCATTCACAAAAATAGGCCAGCCGAAAGAAGGCAACACCATTACCGTGAAAAACGGTGGTGCCAGCCTTGAATTTGACATTACCAAAACACGTGATACATGGTATAGGACCTCCTACCTGCTTGACCAGAAGCAAAGCGGAAAAGAGAAAGCAACCGAGCGTTACAACAACTATAAGAGCCAGCCGTTGGTGTATGAATTCCCAAGTCATTTTACCGGGAAGCTCCTCTCCCCTTCCCTTCGGGGAGGGGCTGGGGGTGGGGCCTCAAGGCCGAAAGCGGCAATCATCCGTGAGAAGGGTTCGAATTCCGAGCGTGAGATGGCTAACGCCATGTACCTTGCGGGATTCGATGTGAAAGACGTACACATGACCGACCTCATCTCGGGCCGTGAGACGCTGGAGGATATCCAGTTCATAGGCGCGGTGGGCGGTTTCTCCAACTCGGATGTACTGGGTTCGGCGAAAGGATGGGCAGGTGCATTCCTTTACAATGAAAAAGCGAAGACTGCGCTGGAGAACTTCTTTAAGCGTGAAGATACATTGTCTGTTGGTATATGCAACGGATGCCAGTTGTTCATCGAGTTGGGACTGATTAACCCTGACCATGAACAAAAACCGCGCATGCTGCACAACGACAGCCGCAAGCACGAGAGTGGTTTTACCTCGGTAAAAGTACAGGAGAACAGCTCTGTGATGCTGTCGACCCTCGCGGGAAGCACATTGGGCGTATGGATTTCGCATGGCGAAGGCAAATTCGACCTTCCTTACGAAGAAAGCCGCTACGACGTAGTTGCGAAGTATGCCTACAACGGCTACCCGGCCAATCCGAACGGCTCGCACTTCGACATTGCCATGATGGCCAGCAATGACGGCCGCCACTTAGTGATGATGCCGCACATTGAGCGCTCGATGTTCCAGTGGAACTGGGCGTATTATCCAGAAGGCAGGAAGGATGAGGTGAGCCCGTGGCACGAGGCGTTTGTGAATGCTCGTTTATGGATTGAGAACAGGTAATTTGGTTATTTGTGGATTTGGTTATTTGAACTTAGAACTGTTTAGTTAACCGATATATAACGCTCTCAGAAATGGGGGCGTTTTTTTATTTTCCCAAATCGGGAACTTTTATTATCTTTGTAAAAAAAATATCCATTGAGAGTTATAGCACGCAGGACTTTACGGGAATTTTGGGAGAAGCATGCTGATTGCCAACAGCAATTGAAATCATGGTATCAGGAAGCAGAAAAAGCATCGTGGAAAAATTTAAATGAACTAAAAAACGAATATCCGAGTGCCAGCATATTACAGGATAACAGGGTTGTATTTAATATCAAAGGTAACAGTTACAGGTTAATTGTCAAGCTCAGTTTTGATTACCAAATGATATGGATAAGATTTGTGGGAACCCATGCGGAATATGATAAGATCAATGCAAATGAAATATAAGCTATGAAAATAAAGCCAATTAAAAACGAGCAGGATTATAATGAAGCCCTTGAAAGACTTGAAGATATATTTGATGCAAAACCGGGCTCGCCGGAAGGCGATGAAGTGGAATTGTTAGGCATTCTCATTAGCCAGTATGAGGATACCCATTTCCCAATTGGAATGCCGGATCCGGTTGAAGCTATAAAATTCAGGATGGAGCAGCTTGGCTACAACCAAAATGACCTTGCGGAAATTGTGGGGCAGAAAGGCCGTGCCAGCGAAATACTTAACCGCAAGCGTAAACTATCTCTGGAAATGATACGCCGCCTTCATGATAAGCTGCACATCCCTACAGATGTGCTAATACAGGCGTATTAATATACCTTGCTGGTGCAAGCGTCTCGCTTTTGCAATTAGGCAACGAGCATCGCAGAGATAATTCTAAAATCGCTTCGTGCTTCACGATGACATTGTGGGTAGCTATACTCACTCCAAACACACCTCCACCACTCCCATTAGCCCTGATAAAGCCGATATCCTGCCGAAGCCTGCGAAGGCAGATAAAGGCGATAGCAGGAACAGCGACAACCGGTAAAGCCAAAGCATTCGCTCTACACTACGATTATCACGACAAATGCCTCCTGTTAACTTTTAGCCAGAATAATATCAGGAACACAATAGAGAAACCAATTCCAACCAGCGTGCCTACAATATTCAGCAATTCCTTTCTGCCGTCTGTAGTATCAAGGCCTGTGAGGGTATATAATGAAATAAGGATGCTGAGTACCGTACACACGGTATAGATATACAATCCGTTGCGCCTTTTCTGCAGCATCTGTATGCCCCCGGTAAGCTTTCCGGCTACAAGCAATATACTCATGATAAGCATGAGCTGTACCGAACCTTTTAAAGTAAATATTGAAGGAAATGTTATGGCCGTTGAAAGAATTCCCAGTGCCGAGGTTATAATTGTAAAAAGGCACAATATCCTCAGGAAAGTGTCGTCAGGTTTATTAGCAAGCGGATTGGTTTGGCCGGCATTACAAGCGTTACAATATCCGGTATCATCGGCTATAGGTCTTTGGCAGTTAGGGCACGATTTCATAGGCTCAATGTAATAATTTACGGTTACGCGCAGACCAGTACATAAACAGGAAAGCACTGTAAAAAGCGATTATCAATACCGGGACAAACAGCTCCGTACTTTGGAGTGAACCATAGCTTCCATTTATGAGTAAATCAGCCATTAACCCAACAGCGCCAACGGTATAAATATATAACCCGATACTATGTTTCATAAGCATGAGTATAGCGCCGGTAAGTTTTAGCAAAGGCATGATCATCCAGAGGTAAAGTACAATATTGCCTCCTTCTACACCAAGACTGTATGTTAAGCTAACTACCGGAAGAAGCCTGATCAAAGCGCCGATAATAGTGATGGTGCAAAGGATTTGCAAATAAGTATTATCATGCCTGTCGAGATAACCTGAAATTGCTTTTCCCCCTCCCGCAATACGCACTATGACTAAAAGTACCGCTACTGCCTGCACAGCAAGGAAAAACATCCTGCTATCACTGCTGTCAGTAATCAATTTACCAATGGTTGCCACGGCAAATAATACTGTTGCCAGTAGTGTAATGGCTATATTGGTCTTAATTCCCCGGGCCGGTTCGTATTGGGGTACCGGCTTCCCCCCGCCCTGCGCAGTCTGGCATACATAGCAATAATCAGCTTCTTCTGTAAGTACGTTAGCACATTTTATACAGTTTTTCATCATCGCATTTTTGATCCTTGTAAATATAAGGATTTCGACGGAAAGGCAATTGTTCTATTCTCACCGAAAACCCTACATTTGCACCGATTTCTAGATTATGCTATCGCGATACCTGCCCATACTGGGAATACTGTTCCTTTTTACTTTGCTGCTCTTTGTAAAAAGCAGCCGAAAACGCCTGTGGCATGAGGACAAAACACGCAACAGCAGGATGTTTACGATTCGCGCTGTTATCCTCATCATTGTTCTGCTGGTCTTCCTGTTTTTTTCACTGATACGATAGTAAACAAGAAAACCTAAACTTAGGTTAAACCCATATTTTTTCATAGAGGCATTTTTTACTTTTAAGAGAAAACCTTCCATATGAAAAAAGCAGCGCTACTGACATTGTTGTTTACCTTTTCCTGCGGACAGAATAAAGAACCGAAACCGGAAAGGGAGACTATAAAGCAAGATAGTGTCACTTCAAAGGAAACATCTGTCAATACTATTACCGAGCTCCATGACCCTATTACGATAATACGGGACAAAGTGGAGCACATTAATACGGCTACACTGGAAAAGAAGCATTTTGAATTTACCTGTGATGAAAAAATGACAGTCGACTATTTTTATGAGGAAGGGGAAATTGTAAAGATTTCTGTAGATTTTGGTACCGTGGGAGATGTGTACGCCAAAGAGGACTATTACTATCACGATGGGAAATTTATCTTTATGTACGAATTTGTGGAAGGAGGCCCGGCTTGTGAAGGCTGTATCAAAACCAATGAGTACCGTAACTATATAAAAGACGACAAGTCCATTAAATACCTGAAAGGCCAAAAAGAAGATACCTGCCGTAAGTGTGAATTTAGCACGGCATCCCGGCAATACCGCCTGCTAAAGGCTAATACACAGCCACAGATCAGGTCTATTCTTTGCCCCGGGTTGTAGTTTTAATCAGTATTTATGGAGAGGATCAGTTCCAGTATCCCTTTTACATCAGCAACATAATCAGGCTTCATGTTATCAAGGGCATTTCCCGGCATAAAAGATACTTCAGCCGATCCAGGTTCCTGGATGATCACCGTACCACCCGCCTTTTTCACTGAAATTAAGCCGTTGGTACCATCCGCATTGGCACCCGAAAGCAAAATGGCCACCAGTGAATGACCATATACATCGGCTGCTGATTCAAAACAAACATCGATACTGGGGCGGCTGTAGTTTACCTTTTCCGATGTATCCAGTGAAAGGGTATCATTGTTCTCGAACAACAGGTGGTAATCCGATGGCGCAACATAAATATGTCCCGGCATGAGCGGCGTTTTATCTTCCACTTCCACTACGGGTACAGTTGTCTTTATGGCGATAAGCTCTTCTAGGGTATTGTCTTCACTGCCTTTTCTGTGCAGCACAATCACCATGGCATAACCGGGAAGGACTGTAAGGTGTGGTAATATCTTAATCAGCACTTCCAGGCTCCCGGCAGAACCGCCAAGTATCAGTAATTTACAGCCGTTTATTCTTTTATCTTTTTCCATATTTTGTCACGGTTGTGCTGCTCATACTTTTTCTGAAGGTCTGAGAATTTAAGGGTTTCTTTAGTACCAAGGGCAAGGTAGCCTAAACGGGCAAGGCTGTCGTCAAATAATGTCAGTGCTTTATCCTGTAAGTCCTTATCAAAGTAAATAAGCACGTTACGGCACAAGATCAGGTCAAATTCATTGAACGATCGGTCGGAAACCAGGTTATGCTGTGAAAAAACCATTTTTGCTGAAAGCTCTTCCGGAAATTTCGCAAATCCGTAATGGGCAGTATAATATTGCGAAAAGTCGTTCTTGCCTCCGGATGCGATATAGTTTTCAGAATATTGCTTCATCATCCGGATCGGAAAAACACCTTTTCTCGCTGTATCGAGCACTGACGGATTCAGGTCGGTGGCATACATAAGTGATTTATGCAGGAGGTTGGCTTCCCTGAGGAGAATAGCCATAGAATATACTTCCTCTCCTGTAGAACAGCCGGCATGCCATATCCTGAGGAAAGGCTTGGTTGCCAATACGGGAAGAATCTCTGTTCGCAATACTTTATAAAATAAAGGGTCGCGGAACATTTCCGTTACATTTACGGTAATTTCTTCCACCATTCGGTTAAAGTAATCGCCATCCATACGGATTCGGGACAGAAAATCCGGGAAATTTTTAAAACCGTCAAGCTGGTACAGCCTGTCAATACGCCTTTTGAACGATGCATGGGAATACCCGCTAAAATCATAGCCGTGATATTCGTAAATCTCGTTCACCAGCACCTCCAGCTCCCTGTCGTTCAACATACTATCTATACTTCATTTAACAGTTGCAGCAATTTATCCACATCAATAGGTTTGGAAACATAACCGTCAGCTCCGGCCTCAAGGCATTTCTCCCTGTCTCCAACCATCGCCTGGGCAGTAACTGATATAACAGGAACTCCATGCCTGTTAGGAAGTTCCTTTATAAGCGGTATTGCTTCATAACCATCCATTTCCGGCATCATCATATCGATCAGTATCGCATCAATAATCTCATCACTTTTAAGCAATTTCAGGGCTTCGGGAGCGCTTTGGCAGGAAATACAATCAAATCCTTTAGCCCGCAGCGTGGCTGTAAGCGCGAAAATGTTCCTTGGGTCGTCGTCTATCACTAATATCCTCTTCTTCATGGCAGTTATTATTGTTTATCGTAAAGCCAAACCCTTAGCAGCGACAGCAATTGGTCTATGTCTACCGGTTTGGTAATATAATCGGATGCGCCGGCGTTTATACACTTCTCCCTGTCGCCGGTCATCGCCTTGGCAGTCACGGCTATTACAGGAAGGTTCCTGAATTTTCCGCTTTCCCTTATACGGGTAGCAGTCTCATAGCCATCCATATTAGGCATCATCATATCGAGAAGTACAACATCGGTCCCCGGATGTTCATCAAGCGACTTAAGGGCTTCTTTACCGTCAATAGCGGTGATTACGTTCATCTTGAGGGTTTCAAGCGCTTTGGTAAGTGAATAAATGTTGCGTACATCATCATCCACTACTAATACTGTTTTGCCGCTAAGCACATTGTTTAGCGATGTTGTCTTACGGCCTTTAGCCCCCTCGTTCTTTTTATTTTCTTCCACAAGGTGCAGGAACAGTGATACTTCATCCAGCATCCTCTGGTACGAATGTGCTGTTTTTACAACAATGGAATCCGCGTATTTCTTGATCTTCAGCTCTTCTTTCATCGAAAGGCTTTTACCAGTAAACACTATCACCGGAAGGTTTTCGAGGCCCGGGTTCTTTTTTACGCTTTCCATGATCTCATAGGCCTGCTTATCGGGCACACCCATATCGAGGATCACGCAATCTATATCGGCCTTTTTCAGTGCATCTACCCCATCTGTTATTTCACTTTTTATTTCGGAGTTGATATTATACGTTTCAAGGAAAAATGCTAAAGCCTGGGCATGTTTAGGGTTATCTTCAATAATGAGTACTTTTTGCGACTCCTTACTGATGATGTGCTCTATCCTCCTGAATATTTCCGGCATCTGCTCGAACGCAACCGGTTTATCAAGAAAGTTTACAGCCCCTTTCAGCAGGCTCTCCTGTTTCAGTTTGTGCGACGACATGATATGCACCGGAATATGCCTGGTCTGAAGGTTATTCTTCAGGTCTTCCATTACTTCCCACCCACTCTTTATCGGGAGCTGGATATCAAGAAGAACACCCACCGGTTTATACAGCAGTGCCATATCCAGAGCAAGGTCGCCCCGAACCGATACCACTCCTTTGTACCCCCGCTGACGCGTAAACTCGAGCAGGGATTTAGCAAAATTCACATCGTCTTCCACGATCAGGATTACCTTGTCGTCACCGGAAACAGCCTCCCTGTCGTCCGGTATATCTGCTGGTATTACAGGGCTTATGTATTGCCTGTTGTACTCTTTCTGTTCCGTTTCAGGCATACTCTCTTCCGAAGCATGACTACTTGTGTTTACTGAAATGTCAGACTGCTGCTGGATATTGGCCGAACCAATCACCGGAATACAAAGGGTAAAATTACTTCCTTCGTTCACGGCACTTTTCAGGGTTATTTCCCCTTTTAGAAGCCTTGCAAGCTCACGGCTTATGGAAAGTCCGAGCCCGGTGCCTCCGTACTTACGCTTGGTAGACCCGTCCGCCTGTTGAAATGCCTCGAATACCTGAGGCTGTTTTTCGCGCGGAATACCGATACCCGTGTCAATTACACTGAAGCAAACCATTTTGTCGTTATCAGGCTTCTTTTTTATTTCAAGCGTAACCGAGCCTTTCTCTGTAAACTTAATGGCATTCGAAATGAGGTTCTTCAATATCTGCTCTACCCTCATTTTGTCCGTTTTAACTACCAGAGGCGCATCGTCCGCGACTATCCTAAACTCAATCCCTTTCTGTTTTGCCACTTCCGAGAACAGGTTCTTCAGATTGTCGGTAACTTCTTTAGTAGAAATATCCATCAGTTCAAGGTCCATCTTGCCTGCTTCGATCTTCGAAAGGTCGAGTATTTCGTCAATAAGGCCAAGCAAGCCATTACCCGAGCTTTGTATCACCCTGGCAAATTCCACCTGCTCATTGTTCATGTTCTTATCATTGTTCTCAGCCAGAAGACGGCTTAACAGCAATATCGAGTTGAGCGGTGTACGCAATTCATGCGACATATTGGCAAGGAATTCCGACTTATAACGGGTGCTGAGCTCCAGGTCTTCCGATTTCTTCTGGATTTCCATATTACGCTCCTCCAGCAACACGCTTCGTTCCGCAAGCTCTTCGTTGGTTTGCTGCAATTCTTCCTGCTGCACCCTTAACTCTTCTTCCGAAGCCTGTAGTTTTTCGGTTTGGGTCTCCAACTCCGCATTGATACTTTCAAGTTCACTATGCTGTACTCTGAGCTCTTCCGATTGTGCTTCCGTTTCTTCCAACAGTTCCTGCACGCGTTTCCTGCTTTGAGCTGCCCTCAATGCCACGCCGATACTTGGCGCAACTGTTCTGAAAAATTCAAACTGCAGTTCTGTATATTCAGCAATAGACGCTAATTCCGCAACACCTTCAACAGCTGTTTCCAAAAGTGGGATGGCTACAACATGGGCAGGTTTCAGTTCGCCAAGCGCGTAAGTAATCTTTACGTCTTCGGCGGCGATAGCCTTAAGTTCCATTATTTTACCCGATTTCGCGGCCTGCCCGGTAAGTCCCTCTCCTACCTGGAGGTGCATACGCTTTTTGGATGGTATATAGCTATATCCGGCCATGGCAAGAAGCCCATCGTTTTCATGAATGTAGAGTACACCCGCATTACTGTCGGTATAGCCGGCTATATATTCAATAATATCTTTACTTAGCTGTTCCACGGTTTTCTCGCCTATCATGGTTTTGGCAAGGCCCGCGATACCCGACTGCAGCCATTCTTTTTCCGAAAGGTCTGTAAAGGCTTCATCCAGGGAAAGCGCCATAGCATTCAAAGAGTTAGACACACTCCCCAGCTCGTCACTTTCACTATTTTCGACACGAACATCGTAATTACCATTGGATATCTGTGCCGCAATCCCGCTTATAAGTTTTATCCTCTGTGCTATTTCCTGGTCTTTGGTCTCCAGTTCTTTCACCAGCTTCGCTCTTTCATTGTAATCCGTCATAATGCGGGCAAAGAATACAAAACTGATAATGAGGGCTATAACGGCAGCACTAATTATTAATATCGTGCTGTAACTGCCATATTTGGATGCATTTTCGGTACGTTCTGCCAAAAGCCTGTTTTCCTCATCCTCCATCTTTTTGATTACGTTCCTTAAATCAGTCATGAGTTTTGTACCGTGGCCAATTGTTTCCGGAGCAGGCTGTAACCCTGCACTCTTTTCGGCTACCCTCTGTGCCAGGTAAGCAAAAAAATCGTCCCTGGCCTTTTTAAATTCCCCAAGGGCTTCACGCTGAACCTTGTTGTCTGTTGTAAGTTTTTCCACTTCTTCAAAATAAGGGTAAGACTCAACAATAGCATTAGTATATTGTTCAAAATGCTGCCTCTGCCCTGTAAGCAGGAAGCCGCGAACGGCGGTTTGGGCATCAAGAATCGTTGCGCTGCCGGAATTCAGGTTATAAATGACCGCCTGGGTATGGTTCACCATATCGTTGCTTTCCATGAGGCTGCGGATGCTCAGGAACGATGCGGTTGAACTTATGATGAGTATCAGTATGGATACCCATGAACTGACTAAGAGATTCCTTTTGAATTTGCTATTCATATAGTAGGTTATATTGGCAATATTATTATAAATGATGCACCCTGGCCCACAGCACTATGTGCCGTGATGATGCCGTTGTGCTTATCTATGATTTTTTTCGCGATGGCAAGCCCGATTCCTGTACCTTCATAAACACTGCGGTCGTTAAGACTTTGGAAAATAATAAATATCTTGTCTAAAAATTTCTCATCGAAACCTATACCATTGTCTTTTACCACAATACGGCAGTATTTACCGTTTGGATCCGCCGGGCTGTCAAAGTTTTTTTCAGCTATAGCTTCACTACTTATTTGTATATCCGGAAGTACTCCGTCCTTAGTAAATTTGAGTGAGTTGCTGATAAGGTTCTGGAAGACCTGGCGCATCTGGCTGGGTACACATTCTATCACCGGAAGGTTGCTTACGGTTACCGCGGCATTCTTCTCCTCGATACGGTAATCAAAGTCTGAAATTACTTCGCGTACCACTTCATTCAGGTCGGTCTTAGTAGCTGCGGCATTGGAAGATAGCCTGGAGTAGTCCAGCAGGTCGGTAATGAGTGATGACATCCTTCCGGCCGACTTAACAGTGCGGTTTACGTAGTCGAATGCCTTCTCGTCTTCCTTCAGGTATTTATCTTTTATAATCTTGATAAACAGCTCTATCTTGCGGATCGGTTCTTTCAAATCGTGCGATACCACCCACGAAAACTGCTGCAGCTCATGGTTCCTGAACTCCAGTTCCTCGTTCTTGGTTACCAGTTCCTGCGTGCGCTCGGCTACCTTCAGTTCAAGATTTTCCTGGGCTTCCTTACGTATCTCTATCTCCTTGGAAAGCAGGTCCCTGATATCCTTTAGTTCCTTATTCTGCTCATAAAGCTTAAGAAAGGTTTTCACCTTAAGGATCAGCAGGTCAGGATCTACCGGCTTGGTCACATAATCAACACCTCCGGTTTCATATCCCTTGGAAATGAACTTCTTCTGCTTGTTGACAGCTGAGAGGAATATTACCGGTATGTCTTTGGTACGGTTACTGCCTGAAAGTATCTCAGCGACTTCAAAGCCATCAATGCCGGGCATCTGCACATCCAGTATGATCAGGGAGTAGTCATATTTGAGTATCTTTTTCAGGGCTTCTTCCCCGGAATCGGCTGAATCTACCGGGAGCCCGTGGAGTTCCAGGGTTTTTTGAAGGGCTACTATATTTGCCCTTATGTCATCTACTATGAGTATCATGGGGTTAAGGCAAATATTATAAGGTGTGTAGTGTGTTTATTCAAAATCGGTTAATTGTCATTTAAAAATGGTTGGGGCAATCTTCCAAAAATATAAAAATAATTGTTAAAGAGCTGTTAACTTTACCTTGTAAAAACGCTTACTTCTTCACATTCGGGCTTGAAATCGTTTATTGCCACACGATTTCCATTATAAAACCAACCCCTGGATAATTACAAGAAAAAATTTACAATTTTAAATTGCATTATATACTGATCCGGAATTCATTTTAAGGACAAATTACCTACTTATAGGTATTTCAGGAATTACGATACAAGCCTAATTTTATGCTGTAAAATTAAATCGTGTAAACATGAAAACATTCAAAGCATTAACAATCCTTCTCGTCGTTACCTTTACGACGCTAACGGCGCTGGCCCAGTCCAAAGAGGTGAAACAATTCACCATCGATGGCCAGATCTTCTATGGTACCAAAGCTATACCCGAAGAAATTCTTGGCTTTTATCAATATGAAAAGAAGAAAGAGCCTATCGTAGAAGTGAAGAAAGATGGACTGGGTAAATTTCAGGTACATGATGTCCCGGCTTATCCGGCTGAATTCTGGGTGCAGACCGATGCCAAAGGGAAAATTGAAAAAACCACAGGCGTAAACGGCAACTATATGGTAATCCTGATTATACAGTACGGCGACAACGGCCAGAGCGGATGGAAAGGAGCCAAAAAGGGGCTGTATGACCGTATGCAGGCTGCGGTTGCGTACGACCAGGGTTACGCCATCATCCTCGGGGAGCGGTTCATGCCACTGAAAAAATAAAGTAAACGGAAGTGTAGCAGCTTCCGTTTTTTAGTTCCTGCCTTCCTGAAAAAATGCGACTCAAAACCATGACTGCAAACTAATCCGTATCTTTGTGAAAAAGCTAAACGAATGAGATTTAATGTTGTATCGGACTATAAGCCGATGGGCGACCAGCCGGAGGCTATAAAGCAATTGAGCGCGGGGATCGAGATGGGCGAACGCTTCCAGACGCTGTTGGGTGTAACCGGGTCGGGTAAGACCTTTACGATGGCCAACGTGATACAGGAGGTGCAAAAACCTACACTTGTACTGGCCCACAACAAGACCCTTGCCGCGCAGTTATATACCGAGTTCAAGCAGTTTTTCCCAAACAATGCCGTGGAGTATTTTGTATCCTACTACGACTACTACCAACCTGAGGCCTACATACCCGTTACGGGGCTATACATAGAAAAAGACCTTTCCATAAATGAGGAGCTTGAGAAAATGCGTCTCAGCACCACTTCTTCCCTGCTTTCGGGCCGCCGCGATATCATCGTGGTGGCGTCGGTGTCGTGTCTTTACGGTATCGGTAACCCTGTGGAGTTTCAAAAGAATGTGGTATCGATAAAGTGCGGCGAAATGATATCGCGCACCAAGCTGCTGCATCGCCTGGTACAGAGCCTGTATGCGCGTACGGAGGCTGAGTTCACGCCCGGCACTTTCCGCATTAAGGGCGACACGGTGGAGGTTTTTCCGAGCTATGGCGATGAGCCGTTCCGCATCCACTTTTTTGGTGATGAGATCGAAGAGATCGAGGCCTTTGACAAAGCAACTTCGAAAGTAATTGAACGCTACGACCGCCTGAATATTTACCCCGCCAATATGTTCGTAACCAGCCCCGATGTGCTGCAAAGCGCCATTTGGGACATACAACAGGACCTGGTGAAGCAGGTGGATTATTTTAAGGAAATTGGAAAGCACCTGGAGGCCAAGCGCCTTGAGGAGCGTACCAACTTTGACCTTGAAATGATCCGCGAACTGGGCTACTGCTCGGGTATTGAGAACTATTCCCGTTACCTGGACCGCAGGCTGCCCGGCACACGCCCCTTCTGCCTGCTGGATTATTTCCCGAAAGACTTCCTGATGGTGATTGACGAAAGCCACGTAACCGTGAGCCAGGTACACGCGATGTATGGTGGTGACCGTTCCCGCAAGGAGAACCTTGTGGAATTCGGATTCCGATTGCCGGCCGCGATGGACAACCGTCCGTTAAAGTTTGAGGAATTTGAAGCGATGCAGAACCAGGTAGTATACGTAAGCGCCACCCCTGCCGACTATGAGTTACAGAAATCAGGCGGCGTGTATGTGGAACAGGTGATACGCCCCACAGGGCTGCTGGATCCGATCATCGAGATACGCCCGAGCCTGAACCAGATAGACGACCTGATCGAAGAGATACAGCAGCGCGTGGAACTCGATGAGCGTGTTCTCGTAACTACGCTGACCAAACGTATGGCCGAGGAACTTGCCAAATACCTGACCAAGGTTTCAATACGCTGCCGCTATATCCATAGCGAGGTAGATACGCTGGAACGTGTTGAGATCATGCAGGATTTAAGGAAGGGTATCTTCGACGTGCTGATTGGCGTGAACCTTTTGAGGGAAGGACTCGACTTACCTGAGGTATCATTGGTAGCGATACTGGATGCCGACAAAGAGGGCTTCCTGCGTTCGAACCGCTCGCTGACCCAAACAGTGGGGCGTGCCGCTCGTAACGTGAACGGCAAGGCGATTATGTATGCTGACAAGATCACCGACAGTATGCAACGCACTATTGACGAAACCAATTACAAACGAGAAAAGCAGCATAACTTCAACGTAGCGAACGGTATCGTTCCTACTGCCCTGAACAAGAAGATCGAGAAGAATATCCTCGGCAAGAGCAATGCCTACAAATTGGAAGAAGCCCCGAAAATTGCCGCCGAACCGGATACTACGTACATGACAAAAATAGATATAGAGAAGATCATCCGTGAGAAGCGCAAGTCGATGGAGAAAGCCGCCAAGGAACTGGACTTTTTACAGGCGGCGAAGCTGAGGGATGAGATTAAAGTATTGCAGGAGAAGGTGTAGGTTAGGGTTTAGGGTTTAGGGTTGATTAGTAGTACCTGCTTACTCGGTAAATATTAAAAAATATAGATCATCAATGAGGTTAAAACTGTTACTCGCATTCATAATTCTGATTGCTATCATTATAATTACAGCAATTACACTAAACTCTGATTACGCTACATCAGCTATTCCGGGATGGCATACAACTGTTTATCCTCCATTTTTTATAGCCGGTTTTTTCTTTTACTGGTTTCTGGTAACGCTATTGTATATAGTATTTTTCAGGAAAGCCTTTACAAGGAAAAATGTTATATTTTACCTTTTGATGACGCTGCCCTCCTTATTGTTGATTGCATTTTTTAAGTATGCCGCTGGTTTGGAAGGCGAAAGGCAAATGTCGATTTTGATTTTGATGCCAGTATTTTTATTTTTTGTTGTGGCTTATTTTGTGGCGCAGTTGTGGGTTGTGGTTAAGATGGTGAGGATTGGGATTAGAAAGATTGGGAAGTAAATCGCTATAAGCGTAAGTCGATGGAGAAAGCTGCCAAAGAACTGGACTTTTTACAGGCTGCGAAGCTGAGAGATGAGATAAAGGTATTGCAGGAGAAGGTGTAAATATTATTTATGGAAATAGAAATAAAGTGTACAATTACTAATGAATATTTAGAGAGCAATTTTAATATTGATGACATCAACAATTTAGAAAATTATTTAATTGAAAGATTTGCTGAAAAAAATTATGGAGAAAGTGTAATAAAATATTTTTTTGGTTTTGAGTTGTATAAATTTAATGGAGGTTTTGCGCAATTTTTTAACGATGATATCGAGAAGTGGTTAACCAAAAATAAATGGTTTGTTACAAATGCTGATTTTGATTGGGATCATTTTATAAATCTAAGTCGAGAAGAAATACTGAGACTTATTAAAGATGAGTTTGTAAAATCTATCGGGAGAATAGAAAACATGAAACGAAAACCAAAACATTTTAATTATAGATTATTCCAAAAAGATTTTGAAGAAATAATGGATGATTATATAATGAAAAAGTTTCCGCTTTAGCAAGCTTCAAGTTCGTCCAGGCAAAAAACCAAACTTTACCGGCACGGGCAAGATGACCGCGCTAGCGGGTAGCTAAAAATTATATTTATCCAATGATTTTAAATTAATCAGAATATGCTCAATAACTAGAATTAATAATACTAAAAAATTTAATTGTGGATATTAAACTTTGGTTACACACAAATTTCAACAAAGATTCAAAAATAAAGTGGCCCTGCCCTATGTGTAATAGTGTATCGTTAGAGATTATTCAAGAAAAATTATTTGTTGAGGAGACCGGTACATCAAAAGCAATGAGGGCGGAAGATGAGTATTGGGAAGTTGAATGGATAAACTTAGATTTCATCGGAGCTTTAAAGTGTAGAAATTGCAGCAATTATACTATGTTTGGTGGGGTTGGTAATGTAGAACATTTTGTAGATTATGATCAAATTACAGGGGAAATGGATGAGGGGTACTATAATTCTCTAAAGCCAAGGTATTTTCAACCACCTCTATATCTTTTTACCATTGCTGAAGATTGCCCACAAATTGTAAAAGATGAAATTATTAGCTCTTTTAAATTATTTTGGTTTGATTTATCATCCTGTGCAAATAAAATTAGAATTTCTCTTGAACTATTATTAAATCATGAAAAAGTTAAAAGGTTTATCATATCTAAGGGTAAAAGAAATAAAATAACTCTTCATAATCGAATAGCAGAATTTAAAAAGAAGAAACCAGAAGTCGCAAGTTATCTTGAAGCAATCAAATGGATAGGAAACTCTGGAAGTCATATTGGAAATCTTAGAAGAATTGATTTACTTGAAGCTTATGAACTTTTGGAACATTCTTTAAATAAACTGTATAATGATAAAGAGCCACAATTGAAAAAAATGTCCAAAGAAATTATAGCTCGTAGGGGTATTCGAAAAAGAAAGTAAAAGTTCTTCCCCCCCGCTCGTGCAGGCAACGATAAACCAAACTCTACCGGCACGAGCTGGAAGCTCGCGTTAGCGACAATATAGAATAAACATGACTATCACCTTCCCCACCCCTACGATAGCCTACCTCGAATCCAACGACATCCTCCACGATGCCCAAGAAGCCGCGGAGTTGCTGATGAACTGCCTCTATCAGGGTGCGGACAGCCTTATCATCCGTGAGGAAAACCTCCCGGCTGCATTCTTCGATTTAAAGACCGGGTTGGCAGGCGACATATTGCAGAAGTTCTCGACGTATAGTGGGAGGCTTGCCATCATTGGGGATTTTTCCAAATACGACAGCAAGAGCCTGCGGGACTTTATGTATGAAAGCAACAAAGGCAGGAGGATCAATTTTGTGGGAAGTTTTGAGGAAGCAGTGAAAGTATTAGGCAGTAAATAATATAGCTTCAGGCTTTTGTATGTTATGTAAATTCTTACTTTAGCTCAACCATAAAACCAACACCATGCATCCCGTACATTTTATCCTCTATGTCAGCTCGCAGGAAACTGCGACTGCCTTTTATAGCGCAATCCTTGATAAAATACCTGTGCTGAGCGTTCCCGGCATGACGGAATTCCTGCTGAACGATTACTGCAAGCTTGGCCTTATGCCGAATACCGGTATTGCGAAAATACTTGGCAATGCAATGCCCCACCCCGAAACAGGCTCCGGCATTCCCCGCTGCGAACTGTATCTTTACGTTGACGATGTGGAAACCGCCTTTGCACGTGCCACGCAGCATGGCGCCAAAGTAGTAAGCCCGCCGGAAGACCGCAACTGGGGCGACCGTGCGTGCTACCTCGCTGACGCTGACGGGCACATTATCACTTTTGCGGAGAAGCTATAATGGGTTAAACATTCGCTAAAGCTTCTGTTTTTCAGATCACAATAGAGTATCTTAAGCTTATGAAAAACGCTACAGCAACAAAAGGCACCGTTGAAGAATTTACCCTCGAAGCCCCCCAATTGGGACGCGAAAAAGGCATTTGGGTGTATCTGCCCTATACTTACAATGAACCCGGTAAGCATTTCCCCGTAATCTATATGCATGACGGGCAGCGGCTTTTTGACCATTCCGAATCGCCAAAACGGGACTGGCATATTGAAGACAAGCTGAACGACCTGCATTCTGAAGCTATTATTATCGGCATCGAACACGGCGGCAGTACGCACCGCATTGATGAAATGACACCTTATTCCAATGAAAAGTATGGCGGTGGCCATGCGGATGATTACCTGGATTTTATCCTGAACACGCTTAAACCTTATGTTGATCAAAACTATAAAACACTGCCGGATAAGGAGCATACTACTATTTTCGGAAGTTCTGTTGGCGGGCTTATTTCGTTTTACGCGCTACTGAAATTCCCGGATGTGTTTGGCAATGCCGGGGTGTTCTCGCCTTCGTTCTGGTTTAGCGATGAGATCTACAAGCTTATGGAATCGATAACAACAATACAAGGCCGTATCTATATTATGGCAGGTGACCATGAGAGCAGTGCTATGGTTCCCGATATCGAACGCATGGAAAAACTGGTCTTAGAGCGGATGTGTGATAAAGGGCAGCTTCATAAAAAGATTGTCCATGGCGGGCACCACAACGAAAAATTATGGCGGAAGGAATTTAAAGAAGCCTACTTATGGATTATGTCTGAAAAATCCGACAAGAAGTAACGCGACTATTTTAACTTTTTCGCATTTAATGATAAACCAACAAATCAAGTTATGAAAAAGTTAAGCTATTTTTTTGCCCTCTCAATGATGTTCGTCCTTTCCGGATGCGGTGACGATGACACTACCGTTGCACCCTCAACAGCAATTCTGGGCGAATGGAAACTAATGGAATGGTACGACGACCAGCCCCGTGACATTGACAACGATGGCAATGCCTCTACAGACCTGCTGTCACAATGGGACAGTTGCAGGAAATACAATAATGTACGCTTCAACTCCGGTGGTACAGCAGCGTTAATTTACAAAGGCCTGCAGAACAGCCTTGCCTGCCCGCCACCTCCCGAAGACGCGCTAAATGCTCTGCCTACTTTCGAATGGACACTGGATGAGACCGGCGAAAATCCGGTATTGGAATTTCCGACCGATGACGCAACCGACTCTTATGAGATACTACAGCTCACATCGAATACGCTGGTACTAAAAGGCGCAGGATTTATAACCTGCTGTGATGAATCGATATCGTATTATGTGGACGGGTATCTGAAGTTCAGGAAGGTGAACTAAATGCGTTTCTCTAACAACGGCACAATCCTTTTTTGTACCATTTTAGAATCATCACGCCAGTCGTTGCCTTTATTATCCTTATAATTCGTTACCATTATTACTTCGCCCTTCTTGTTCAAAAGTATGTATTTCGAAAAATCATCAATATTTTCAAATTGGGATGGCGTGATCTCGGTAACGAATTTTGTATTCCGTTTTTGAGTCTTTTCACCGTAGGCAGCATCGCTCAAAACAGCAATTTTAATGTCTTTATCCTGCTTTTTCAGATAGTCTGCCGCATTAGGGGTTTTACTACTCGTCTGCGCATCCACAATAATAACATAAAAATCCAGGTCATAATCCTTTGCCAATTTTATAGCTGTAGGCAAGTGGAGCCTGCAAGGTTCGCACCATATCCCAAAAGTATAGAACAAAGTATTCTTTTTTGGAGAATCTTTCGCTATCCGGCGCAGTGCAGCAGCGTCAACCGACACTACGTCAACCTTTTCAGGCGTTGATGATTGCTGGGCGTTCAGGGAAAAAACTATAAGGAAAAGGGAGGATAGTAAAAATTGCTTCATAAAGATGTTGGTTTTAATTCTGTTGCGCCCGGAAAAGGGCCAGCAGCATATCCGGGTCGATAAGCCCTGTGGGAGACTTTTTCATTTCAGACAATACGCTTTTCATGGCAAAAGGGCTTAATCCCATATTGATGCCCATTTCGCGTATAGCAACCTGTTCGTTATCGTGCAGCACACCGTCAGAATGCATCAATAGCGCAAGCCTGTAAAATTGCAGTATCCGCTGGTGCTCCGATTTAATGACCACTTTTTCGGCCGGCTGTTGGAAAAGGGTTTCAAAAACACTTTTATCAACCTTTAGCTGTGACGCTACGATTGAAAGGAAAGAAAACTCCCTGTCGTGTACCTGGCCGTCAATCTTGGCGAAAGCGATCATTTCTGACAATAAGCTTAATTTTTCTTCGTATGTGTTCATTGAATTTGCTATTTTTAGCTAATGTATTCTTTTAGCCACAAAAAAACAAACGATTTATGAAACCCTGTATATATTTGGTGTTGTTACTCCTGAGTATCGCCGGCAAGGCACAAAGCACCGCATCCGCTAATGTTTCCTCGTTTACGCTTTATTCACCTGAACTTGATGTGGAGAAGAAAATTTGGGTCTGCCTGCCCGTTAATTACCAAACGGAGAGCAAGAAAAAGTACCCTGTGCTCTACATGCACGACGGGCAGAATGTATTCGATAAAGCGACATCTTTTGCCGGAGAATGGCGTGTTGATGAAACCATCGACAGCCTGAAAGCTGAAGTTATTGTTATAGCTATAGAACATGGAGGCGCCAACAGGATGGCAGAGCTTACGCCTTATGCCAACGAAAAGCACGGCGGCGGGGATGCGAATATTTACCTCGACTTTGTTTCGCATACGCTGAAATCGTATGTAGATGAGAACTACCGTACTAAAACCGACCGGAAAAACACTAGTATTGCGGGAAGCTCCCTGGGCGGTTTGGTGTCGTATTACGCCATACTGAAATATCCGGAAACTTACGGCAAAGCAATTGTCTTTTCGCCGGCATTCTGGTTTTCCAAAGCGATTTTTACTTTCACCGAAGAAGCTGATAAAACCGATGCCAAAATCTATTTTATGGCAGGTGACAGTGAGGACGAAAATATGGTTCCTGACCTCAATCGTATGTATGATCTCATTTCAGGAAAAATAAAAAACAAAAAGAATCTCTATAAAAAAGTGGTGCCCGGCGGAAAACACAATGAAGCCTTGTGGGCGAAAGAGTTCCCTGCGGCTTTTTTATGGATTATGGAGTAATGGAAATTCGGTCATTCGTGGATTTGGTTATTTGGTGAGTGAGAAACAATCAAATTCAAAATCAGTATATCAACAAATCAACTAAAATCTTAACTTTGCACTATGAATAACAACGATATTTTTAAAAAATTGCGTGTAGCCCTTCAGTTGAGGGACGACCAGATAGTGGAAATACTGGAACTGGTAGATTTCCGGATATCCAAAGCAGAGTTGGGTGCGTTTTTCCGCAATGCCGACCATCCCAACTATATGGAATGCGGCGACCAGGTATTGCGTAATTTCCTTAACGGATTGGTGATCCACCTGCGTGGTACAAAAGAAAACCCGACCAATGCCATGGATGTGATCGAAAAGAACAAGGCAGCGATTAAGGAAATCACAGAAAAACAGCATAGCGAAAGAATAGCTTCGGAGAAAAAACCTGCCGCTGCTCCAAAAGAGAAGCCAAAGAAACCACCTTTAAAAGGCCCTAAGCAGCACAATAACAACAAGCCGAAAAAAGCACCTCCTGTAGTTGAAAAAGTAAAATTCAATAACGGTAAAAAAACTAAAAAATCCTGATTCGCATCAGGATTTTCGTTTTTATAGTATGGCCGGTTATTGTTTGATGATCTTTTTAGAAACGGAATTCCCTTTGCTGTCGGTCACCTTAACGATATAGGTTCCGTTAGCCAAAGCTCCAAGGTTTATCGTTGCCTGACTGTCAATGCTGCCGCGCATGAGCACCTGCCCCATTACATTAACAACCTGGTAGCTTTCGAGCGCGAATGATGACTCAATAGTAATGGTGCCCGAAGCCGGGTTAGGATACACCTTCAACTGGTCTTCATCAAACGATTTCACACTGGCAACGGGAACGCCACATTCGGTGGCACCAAGCTTGGCAACGAAAAAATCTGCAAAGCCATCCATATTGGAAGAAGAGGTTATGGTAGGGATACCATCATTTTCGTCGGTAAACAGTTGATACCTTACAAATCCCCCAACAACATAATTGCCGTCATTATCCATTTTGATTGCTGTAACCGAATCGTTATATCCGGGTGAGCCCGTAATTTGGTGCATACCGGTCACCACACCTGTTTGCTTATCAAACTTTACTACAATAGGGTCGTTGCGATGGTTATTGGGCCTGTTGAGCTCAAATCCATTCCACGATTCGTTGTTGCCGTCTCCGCCAAAAAGCACTTCATTTTCGCCAATCCCTATGCAAATCCCCTCGGTAAGGCCGGTATGCGCCGCGGGGGTTGTAAACCCGCTATTGGATTGGAACCACAAAACCTGGCCATTGCTGTCCATTTTCATAATGTACTTCCGGTTGCCCATACCCGTCATATCCGGGATAGTGTAAGCACCCCAGCTATAAACTTTATTAGGGTAATTTTCGCCGGCCAACCTAAAATACCTTCCACAGATGTATATATTAGACTCATTATCAATTTGTATGTCGCGAAGGAAGTCGCTGCCGAGGTCATCAGGTGTAACGGTAAACTCCCTGCGCCATAACTCCTGGCCATCTTCAGATAAAGCAAGAAAAACCATTACTCTATTAAAGGTTATCCCGCCGTAGCTAAAATTATTCATCCACGTATTTCCCCCTGGATAATAAGCTTCGGTAGTCCTGTGCCCTCCTATATAATATTGCCCCACAACCGGATCATATCTGAACTTCATGAGCGTAGGGTTGACAACTCCTTCAAGCTGCAATGGTAGTATTTCCTCATAATTGCCACCGGCATCCATTTTTACAATGAAATACTTAAAATTCAATGAACCCATTACATAATCATATTCATCGGGCACTATCGCATTGCCATCCATGTGTGTACCTTTTAGAAGGCCTACTAGTGCATGAACGGTACCATCGCCCTCCACATGAATTTGCGATATGGTACCAATAGAAGTATGTATATTGACATCACCCTGGAGCATTTTTCGCCAAACCAGGCTTCCGTTTTCCTGCGTATATTTGGCTATGGCCAGCCTTTTGAAGCCGGGATGGTTCTCCAAAACATTCACATTAGGGGGTAAAGCAGGAAGATGGTCGTCTTCACTAAAATGGGGCGGCTCAAAAGTGATTGGGCCCTGGTTAGCATCATTGAATACAAATGCCGAGATATACACTCCCCCATTATCATCGAGTGCGATGTTGTAACCTTCGTCAAAATTCCCCCCACCTATCACACGGCTCCAGCGGTAAGTCCCCTCGCATGTGGTAGATAACAGCAGGATATCAGCATACCCATCAGCCGATTCGGAATAATTGTAGACATCAAAAGGAACACCGTCGTAATTGGTGTTGTTGCTGGCTACCTGTGTAAGAAAATAATAATTGTTATCTTCATCTATCGCAATGTCTTTAATATGTTCAGAATAAGGGCTGAAGTCAGGGATAAATTCGTTGTAGGCTTTCCTGCTTCCACCTCCGCGTTTGGCCCATTGCCAGTCAAATTCCTGCGCGAGGACTGTACCCGCGGAAAACAATAAAGCTGTAATAAGTAATTTCTTCATCATAGGGATTGGTTTTTTTATAAACTTATAAAAATTTTCTGAAGGTGCGACCTATATGTATACTACATTTGCAAAAATCCTGTACATGCTTCAATTTGATACTATTGATTATTTAAAGACGGGAAATGCCCTGCAACAGCAGGCTTATATGGTATTGACATCAGAAGGTATTATGCAAAGGCTCGAAAAGTTCAGTCCCGTGCTTTCAGGCACGATCCCAATCAATATCAATATTGAAGGCAGCGATCTGGATGTACTGTGTTGTTTTGAGAATGCGGAAGAATTTGCGGCAGTACTGAATAATGCGTTTCAGCAGCACAAACAATATATATTACGTAAAAAAGAGATTGATGGCATTCCTGCCATCATCGCCAACTTTCTTATTGAAAGGTTCGAGATCGAAATATTCGGGCAGTCACTTCCGGTTAAAGAACAGAACGGCTACCGCCACATGATCACCGAACATAATATCCTAAAAGAAAAAGGTGAAACTTTCCGCAAGGAGATCATCCGCCTGAAACAATCAGGACTCAAAACCGAACCCGCTTTTGCACTATTGCTCGGACTTGAGGGCGACCCGTATAAAGCGCTGCTTGATTACGGCTGTTAATTTTTTCCTGTTCCTTATAATATGGTTATCTTTAGTTTTTTTAAAACTATTAGCCATGAAAAACACTTTCTTATGCCTTCTCCTGTTTCTGTCAGCAGCATTAACTGCCCAGAAAACCGAATATGCCACACAAAACAACATTCGCTATTATCCGGAATCGCAGTACAAAAATGACTCTTATCTTTCCGAACGCTGCATACTGGATGTTTACTACCCGAAGAATGTAAAGAACTTCGCTACATTGGTATATTTTCATGGCGGCGGAATTACAGGCGGCAACAAATGGATTCCTGAAGGCCTTAAAGACAAAGGTTATGCGGTAATTACCGTGGGCTATCGCCTTCACCCTAAAGTTAAGGCACCATTATATATAGAAGATACGGCAGCCGCGATAGCATGGGCTTTTAACAATGTAGCAAAGTATGGCGGCGACCCATCGGCTATTTTTATAACAGGGCATTCTGCCGGCGGATATTTGGGAATGATGGCTGTACTCGACAAGAAATACCTGGCGAAACATAATATCGATGCCAATAAGGTTGCCGGATTAATACCTTTTAGTGGTCAGTGCATTACGCATTTTACTGTACGTAAGGAAAAGGGAATAGACGAAAAACAACCTACTATAGACGAGTACGCGCCGCTGTTCCACGTTCGGGCTGATGCACCACCCCTGTTGCTGATCACCGGTGACCGTGAGTTGGAGATGCTTGGCCGCTACGAAGAAAATGCCTACCTCGCAAGGATGATGAAAGTGGCCGGGCATAAAGACACACGACTGATCGAAATCGGGGGATATGGCCACATGATGGAAGAGCCTGCAATCCCACTATTGCTCAATGAAGTGAAAAGAGTATTGGAACTAAGGAAAAAGTAACCGATTGCAAAGACGAATGACAACAATAAATTTTATGCCTGTTGCTATTGATGTTTCGGGCGAAGTTGACATTACAGTGAAAAGGACTCGCCAATTCAATTTCAATACTAACCTGGAACTATTTTCTGAAGATAAGTTACTCCTGAAAACGAGTGTAAATACATTACTGCCTTTTTCCAAACCAGATATAATACATCAGGAACTGGATGATATTATTTCTTTCAGCCATGACGGCAAAATGTTTGAATGGGATACCAATCAGTTAAAAATCAAACATAACCCTCTTGATATTATCTCAAATAGGTTTTGCAGTATATATCTTAATGGTGAAAAGCTTTTGGATGTAAACCGGAAGAAATTATCGTTGATCTTTGACACAACAAACCTCAGCGATAAGCTTAAACTGTATGTCACTCTTTTCCTTATAATCTATTACAGTGATATTGACAGTGCGGACTGACCATAAAAAAATCCCGAAGCATAAACTTCGGGATCTTTACTATTTCAACTAAACTGATTCTTAGCTAAGGGCAGCTTTCACCTGGTCTGCAGCTTCCTGGAACAGGGTCGCAGAAAGGATTGGCATACCGGAATTGTCGATAAGCTCTTTTGCTATATCGGCATTGGTACCCTGAAGGCGAACAATGATCGGCACTTTAATAGAGTCACCCATGTTCTTGTATGCGTCAACAACACCTTGTGCAACACGGTCACAACGAACGATACCACCAAAGATGTTGATAAGGATCGCTTTTACGTTCGGGTCACGAAGGATGATACGGAAAGCCGTCTCAACCCTTTTGGCATCAGCAGTACCACCCACGTCAAGGAAGTTTGCAGGTTCAAAACCGGCATATTTAATAAGGTCCATTGTAGCCATTGCAAGTCCGGCACCGTTTACCATACAGCCTACAGTACCATCAAGGTCTACATAGTTAAGTCCAACTTCTTTTGCCTCAACCTCAATTGCAGCTTCCTCGCGGATGTCGCGCATATCGGCATATTTTTTCTGGCGGTAAAGGGCGTTGTCGTCAAGCACCACTTTAGCATCTACAGCCATAATTTTATTGTCAGATGTTTTCAATACCGGGTTGATCTCGAACATTGAAGCATCGCTATCGATATAAGCATTGTAAAGAGAAGCCACGAATTGTGTCATTTCCTTGAAAGCGTTTCCGCTAAGGCCAAGGTTGAACGCGATCCTCCTGGCCTGGAAGCCCTGAAGGCCTACAGCAGGATCAATCTCTTCTGTAAAGATAAGGTGTGGCGTGTGCTCTGCAACTTCTTCAATATCCATACCACCTTCGGTAGAATACATGATCATATTGCGCCCACGGCCCCTGTTCAAAAGAACAGACATATAGAATTCTGAAGTTTCACTTTCTCCCGGGTAATATACATCCTCAGCAATAAGCACCTTGTGCACCCTCTTACCTGTTGGAGGCGTTTGAGGTGTAATAAGGTCCATACCGATGATTTGCTCTGCAATCTCTTCTACCTGCTGAAGGTTTTTGGCCAGCTTTACGCCACCGCCTTTACCACGTCCGCCCGCATGTATCTGAGCCTTAATTACATGCCATCCCGTACCTGTCTCGGCAGTAAGCTGCTTTGCCGCGGCTACAGCCTCTGCAGGATTGTTGGCAACAATACCGCGCTGAACGCGAACGCCATGGCTAGCGAGTATTTCTTTTCCCTGATATTCGTGTAAATTCATGATTAATGGGTTTATCTTTATTAAAAGTGCAACAAAAATAGGAAAATCCATTCAATCGCAGAAAGGTTTTTATGTTTTTTATTCCTTCGGGATTCAGTTTCCACGATAAGGAAATATCCCTTATACTTAAATTTTTTTTGAGGCAAAGCGCAACCTTTCCGGCATCTTTTCATCTAATGATAAAACCCTTAACTATGAAAAGAATTACATTTTTGCTGCTGCTGCCGGCATTTTTCCTGACATCATGCAGCGATGACGATCAGGAAGACAGCGGACCTGTACGGATATTTCCCGAAGTCTCTACGACATGGAAGCTTGTTAATGTTAGCGGAAGCATTGCGGGCGTAAGCCACGACTTTGCTCCAGGAACTATAACGTGGACTCTCAATGTCAATGAAACCGTTACTGTGGTGAACAACAATACCAATGAAGATGTAGAGGACTTTTTTGGATCGGGTACTTATGAATTCAGTCTTGAGCCCTTCGAATATACTCCTGCACCGTGTGACAGGAATCTCGTAATAGACAGTTCGGAACTTGGATGTGCGGAGTTTACAGAAAACGGTCTTGTACTTACACAGGCAATGGCCGATGGGTACGTACTTACATTTGTTAAATAAGGTTGTTACTTGTTTGAAACCGGGTACCACTCAAAACGCCACTGTCACCGGTGTTTTGTCTGGCCCGGTTTTTTTCGCCTTGTATAATTCAATCTGATGATGCAAACAAATATTTGTGATTTGTGTTGCAGAATTTAAAAATCATTGTTGCATTTGTAACAAAATGTTATATTTTGTTAATCATCCAGTGTTTACTTGTTTGATTTCAGCGTGATAGATATTTTTGCAGAAAATAAGACAGAAAAGATGGAAGCAGGACAATTAGCACAATTGGCAGAAGAATTCGGTAGCCCGCTCTATGTATATGATGCGGCAAAAATACAATCACAATACCACAGGCTCGAAAAAGCTTTTTCCAGAGTTGGGAAGCTTCGCATTAATTACGCCGTGAAAGCCCTTTCGAATGTTTCAGTACTTAAGCTACTGAAACAATTGGGCTCCTGCCTCGATACCGTATCGATACAGGAAGTACAACTGGGATTGCTGGCGGGATATGCTCCCGATGCTATTATATACACTCCTAATGGCGTTTCCATGGAAGAGATCGAAGAGGTAGCCGCTTTGGGCGTACAGATAAACATTGACAACCTATCGATACTGGAGCAGTTTGGCGCCAAGCATCCGCATACACCGGTGTGTATCCGTATCAACCCGCATGTAATGGCAGGGGGCAACAGCAATATCTCCGTTGGGCATATCGACAGTAAATTCGGTATCTCTATCCACCAGATGCCACACCTGCTGCGTATTGTAGAAAACACCGGGATGCACATCAATGGCATCCACATGCATACCGGCAGTGATATACTGGATATTGAAGTATTCCTGTATGCTGCCGAAATATTGTTTGAAACCGCCTCCCACTTTAAGGAACTGGAATTCCTCGACTTCGGCAGCGGGTTTAAGGTTCCGTATAAAAAAGACGACATTCAGACTGATGTGGAAGAACTGGGCAAAAAACTCAGCAAACGCTTCAACGCCTTTTGCGCGGAATATGGCCGTGAACTCACGCTGGCTTTTGAACCGGGTAAGTTCCTCGTTAGCGAGGCCGGATTTTTCGTTGCAAAAGTAAATGTAGTGAAACAAACCACCTCAACAGTGTTTGCGGGTATCGACAGTGGTTTCAACCACCTCATTCGCCCCATGTTCTATGGATCGGAGCATTCCATCGAAAATATTTCGAATCCAAAGGGGAAAGAACGCTTCTACTCCGTGGTAGGCTACATCTGCGAGACCGACACCTTTGCCAGCAACAGGCGCATTGCCGAGATAAAGGAAGGTGACCTGCTGTGTTTCCGCAATGCCGGTGCGTATTGCTTTTCTATGAGCAGCAACTACAACTCCCGCGTACGACCTGCTGAGGTACTTTGGTATGAAGGCAAAGGCCACCTGATACGTGAGCGTGAAACTTTTGAAGACATCATCCGCAACCAGGTAATCCTGGATTTTGAACCGGCAGCCATAAACGCTTAGAATATAATAATTGTTTTTAGTTAAGAGGCCGTACCTGTGAAGGTGCGGTTTTTTGTTAAGACTTAATAAATAGTATTATTTGGAATAAATACTTAAAGTCATAATAATTGGATAGCATTAATTGAAAATTTAAAATCGGTTAAAAAGCAAATAAACGGAGATTAATTAGGTGAAAAAAAGTTGATTGAAGAGTAACATTTTTTTACTTTACATCATAAATACTCTTTGCCTCTTTAAGCTTTTCAAGCGCCGGAGCCTTACCTTTTGGCCAGTAATGCCTGGCAATGCCATACCCTTCAAATGTTTTTACTTCGCCTGTTGCCGCGTATTTGAGTATCTTCAAATATTGCTCTGATTCTTTATTACCTGAACCGAAAAAATAGGAGATTTTCTCACCATGAAGCATAAATCCGTGATCGCTGAAGGAAACCCTGGATATTTTTGGAAGTTTCCCCGTTTCAGGTTTTTTATTCGCCTGCATTGTCAGGACTGTAATGCCGTCCTTATGTTCAAAGTATGCATTGGCCTCGTTGGTCGCATTTACCCAAAATACAGACTCAATTGCAATGACGGTCATCTCAAAACTGGTGCCGGGAGTAAATACGCCAGCCTTATCTTGCTGTGCCATTGCGGGTAATGATAGTAATAACAATTCCGTAATTATAGCAAAACTGGTAAGTATCTTCATGGTAATTTAAATTGATCTGTTACCAAAGCTACAAAATTCTAACTAAATTAGCCACACCTGATTATCCCCTATTAAATGAAAAAACTAAAAGCCATTATTTTTGACCTTGACGGTACCCTGGCCAATACCCTTCCGCTTTGTATCAGCGCTTTTCGTAAATCAATAGAACCTCTTGCGGGACGTGAAGTTAGTGATGCTGAAATCATTGCTACCTTTGGGCCATCGGAAGAAGGTACCATAATGGCGCTTGCCCCGAATCATTATGATAAAGGCGTGAGTGATTACTTGCGTATTTACGAAGAAAGCCATGATATGTGCCCTTCTCCATTTGATGGCATACCGGAACTGCTGGACAAGCTACAGGAAAAAGGCATCCGTACCGCGATGGTAACAGGCAAAGGAAGGAAAAGTGCTGAAATATCGCTGATACGGTTTGGTGTTGCCCATCATTTTGAATTGTTGGAAACCGGCATACCCGGGGGACCCAGCAAGCCAAAGGGCATAAAAGCCATCCTGAAGCAATGGAGTGATCTCGGGAATGATGAGATCATTTATGTAGGCGACGCGCCAAGCGATATCACTGCCTGCAGGGAAACTGGTATTGCCATAGTAGCCGCGGCCTGGGCAGAAACTGCCGAACCGGAACTGCTTATACCACTGCAACCGGATGAGCTGTTCTACACAATAGCAGATTTTTCAGATTGGCTGTACCGCAAAATTTGATACTGTTGTAAGGCAATTTTTATTACATTTGGTTATCACCTATGCTAACCAACTGAAAATGAAACCCAAAACACTTCTACTTGTATTGTTGCTTGTGCCCGTAACTGTATTGGCACAAAACATCCTAAAGCCAACGGACGCGCTCTGGAAAGCTATTGCGGAAAAGAACGACAAACAGGCAAAGGCATTTGTAGCAGGCAATACCGTACTGATGAAAGAACTGTATTGGCATTGGGCGGTAATAATGCCGGAACACAGTGTGACGCGATACTATCCGGAATCCATTATCGACTACTACAAACAATGGTTTTCGCTTGCTAAAATGAACAGTTGCAGCAAATCCATTCTGGAGGTGATTGACTACGATGGCTATGCCCTTGAGACAGGTACATTTACGCAAAACTATACCCTGAAAGGCGGTAAACCGTATAGCTATACCGGCAAATACATGGTATTGTGGCGTATCAGTTCAAAGTTGTTCGACTCCCCGTGGATTGCAGCCGAGATATGGGGTGCCAACGCGCCATTTGATGAGACAGTACTCCCAAAGATAAAAGATACCGACCTTACCATTCAGCGAATGCTCACGGGAACAGAACTTGAAAAGGAATTAAAGGGCCGCAACAACATTATCGCGAAGCTCGTAAAAGAACGAAAAGGTGTCGAACATGCAGCCCTTTTCCTGCCCGACGCGGTTTACATGACCTATTACACACCTCTGCTTACAGGAAGTGACAAGATAAATGCCTACTTTAAAGAGCACGAAAAGCCCGGTGATGTTACAATCAATACCCTGCTGCTTGACGCGTCGCTGGTAATAGAAACAAAAGACGGTGCCATAGAATTTGGATTTTATAGTGTAGGCTTTACGTTTGGCAACTATACCGGAATGGTAAACGGCAAAAGCATTAATGTCTGGAAGCGCAACAAAGACGGCGTATTGATGCTATACAGGCAAATGGTAAACCACGATTGAAAGTTCCGGATTATAACTTTATCTCAAAATATTTCTTTACCGGCCTAAATAATTCATAATTCTTAAGGGTTTAAGGGAATGATATATGGTTTTTTCGATAAATTAGCACGATAAAACCATTACAAACACAAACAAACTTTTTTGCATAATGAGAAATACTGCGCTTACGCATATTCATGAAGGCCTTAACGCCAAAATGGTACCGTTTGCGGGCTATAATATGCCTGTACAATATGAAGGGGTAAACCTGGAACACGAAACCGTGCGCAACGGTGTGGGTGTTTTTGATGTATCGCACATGGGTGAATTCCTTATCAGCGGGCCAAAAGCACTTGACCTGATACAGAAGGTAACGAGTAATGATGCATCGGCGCTTACTGTAGGAAGGGCACAATATTCCTGCCTCCCGAATGAAACCGGAGGAATTGTAGACGATCTTATCGTTTATAAAATGGAAGAAGAGAAATACCTGCTGGTTGTAAATGCTTCGAACATTGAAAAAGACTGGAGCTGGATCGCGTCTAAAAACGATGTGGGCGCGGAGATGAAAGACATATCTGACGAGACATCGCTGCTTGCCATACAGGGGCCAATGGCTATGGAGGCTATGCAGTCGCTTACCGATGTAGACCTTGCCGCTATAAAATACTACCACTTTGAAGTAGCCGAGTTCGCGGGAGTACCGAATGTGATTATTTCCGCTACAGGCTATACCGGAAGCGGCGGTTTTGAGATCTACGCCCCGAACGAGCACATAGAACAGATATGGAAAAAGGTATTTGAAGCGGGTGAAGCCTATGACATCAAACCTATCGGGCTCGCCGCACGCGATACGCTGCGCCTGGAAATGGGCTTCTGCCTGTACGGTAATGATATTGATGACACTACCTCCCCTATTGAAGCCGGATTGGGATGGATAACCAAGTTCACGAAGGATTTTACAAATTCCGAAGTGCTGAAGCATCAGAAAGAAGTTGGGCCTGTTCGTAAGCTTGTTGGCTTTGAACTTTTGGAAAGAGGCATACCAAGGCACGATTATGAAATCGTTGACAAAGAGGGCAAAGTAATTGGCAGGGTAACATCCGGCACCATGGCACCCTCGCTAAACAAAGGTATTGGCATGGGATATGTTCCCGTTTCGTATGCCGCTCCGGACAGCGACATATACATTCGCATCAGGAAGAACGACATCCCTGCCCGCGTAGTGAAGGTGCCGTTCTACAAAAAATAAAACTATGAGAAAAATACTCGCATTTGCTTTACTGCTACCGCTATTTGCGGGTGCGCAAAATCATGAAAAAGCATGCGGGATTTTCTCTAAAGTGAGCAATGTGCTTGAAACAAGGCACTTTAAACCTAAACCGATAGACGACAGTCTGTCGGTTTACGTTTTTGAAACTGTAATGGACGGCTTTGATAGCAACCGCACCCTCTTTTTGAAGTCGGAATACGAAAGCCTGGCGAAACACAGATATAAAATTGACGATTATGTAAGGGATAAGGACTGCTCCTTTTTTACCGATTTTATAGATACTTATCGCAAAGCCCTCGAGCGCAGCCGCGGGTATATTGAAGATATTGGCAAAGAGGCACTCCCCTTTTACACGAAAGACACTATATATTACTCGAAAAGTAATTTTCCTCACCATTCCCAGCCGGAGAAGATAAAGAACTTCATTCGCAAAAAGATGACTTTCGATATCCTTGAAGATATTTCCAAACTCAGCAAGAATAAAGATTCACTCAGGAGCCAGCTGGAAGTGTTGGGAAAAACGTCACGCCCGAAAATAATCGAGACCTACCTTTGCAGGGTGAATGCACTGCTCGATCCTGCCGAAGGATTTGAGAATAGTATATACAATGAATTCTATTCTGTATTCTGTTCCTATTTCGACCCACATTCTACCTATTTCAATTATAATGAAAAAGCATCCTTTGTTTCATCCATTTCAACAGAAAATTATTCCCTTGGCCTGTATGTAAGCCAGAATGACAGGGAAGAGATGATTGTGGAAGAAGTGGTTCCGGGAGGGCCTGCCTACCGCGCGGATAAGATTGACAAAGGCGACCAGATTATAAAGCTCGCTGCTAATAATATCGAGTATACCGTTTCATGTGCTTCTATGGAAACCATTAGCGACATTGTAAATTCGGATACCTATAAAAATGTAGAGCTTACGCTTCGTAAAAAAGATGGTACAATATACTCGGTAAACCTTGAGAAAAAAATCATGAAAGCAGAAGACCATAGCGTTTATGGCCTGGTGCTTAATGGAGAGAAACAGGTGGGTTATATAAAGGTACCGAGCTTTTACAGCGCTTTCGATTCCGATTCCCAACAGGGATGCGCCGATGACGTTGCACGGGAAGTGGCCAAACTCAAACGCGAAGGCATAAAAGGCCTTATTATCGACCTGCAATACAATGGTGGCGGTTCTATGGATGAGGTGATCCGGATGGCGGGGATGTTTGTGAATTTCGGGCCGGTTGCCGTAGTGAGCGAAGGTAAAGACTACAGCGTAATACGTGACTACGACCGCGGCATGATATATAACGGTCCTGTTGTGGTGCTGGTAAACGGATTCTCGGCATCGGCGAGTGAATTTTTTGCCGGGGTTCTGCAGGATTATAACCGCGCCCTCATTGCCGGAAGCCCTACAGTAGGAAAAGCTACGATGCAAACGATATTACCTCTGGAAGAGGAAAAGGCTACCGATTTTGTAAAGGTAACCATTGATAAATTTTACAGGGTAACCGGCAAAAGCAGCCAGTATAACGGAATTATCCCGGATGTGGAACTGCCATTCTTTTTCGACAGCCTGCTGCCAAGGGAGAAAAAGATGCCAAATGCCATTAAAAACGACAGCCTACCCGACCTGAAGCTGCGCTTTACCACAATGCCAAGAGAAAAGATAGAGAAAGCTATAGCATTGAGCAAAGCCCGCGTAGAAAGCAATACCGGACTCAGGCTGGTAGCATCAGTCAACCAAGCAATTGACAGGCTGTATAAAAACAGTAAACCTCCATTGCCCGTAACATTTGATGCTGTTTTTGAAGAAGTGCATTCGATGGATAAAATATGGAAAGATATCAGTACCGCTGCCGACAGCGACCAGGGTTTCAGCGTACGGAACACTTCTGTGACCGAAGAAATAATTGCCGCTGATGAATATCTCAAAAACAGCAACGAGTATAAGATAAAATCGGTAAAATCGGATATGTATGTGGGTGAAGCAATCCGGATACTGAACGATATGGGTCATTAAATGTATGCAATTACCTACCTCGCGCAATAATTGCATAATAATCTTCAATTGTAGCGCAACACTCTGCCGCATTTTTTTGCAAAAACACGGAATAAGTTTATTTTTGTGGCTGCAAACAAAATAATTATGGGAAGAGCGTTTGAATTCAGGAAAGCAAGAAAGATGAAACGTTGGTCGGCTATGGCCAAAACGTTTACAAGGATAGGCAAAGACATTGTAATGGCCGTGAAGGAAGGCGGAGGCAATCCGGAAAGCAACGCACGACTGAGAGCCGTTATCCAGAATGCCAAGGCAGCCAATATGCCAAAAGACAATGTGGAGCGTGCCATAAAGAAAGCATCTGATAAAGATACAGCCAACTTTAAAGAAGTATTGTTTGAAGGCTATGCCCCACACGGTATCGCCATCCTTATAGAAACAGCAACCGACAACAACAACCGTACGGTAGCCAACATCCGCAGCTATTTTAATAAATGCAACGGTACAATGGGTACACAGGGCTCGGTGGAATTCATGTTCGACCATACCTGTAACTTCCGTATCCCAGCAGAAGGGCGAGATGTGGAAGAGCTTGAACTCGAAATGATCGATTTTGGCGTAGAGGAAATATTTGCCGACGAGGATGGAATTGTAATGTATGCACCATTTGAAAGCTTTGGCGCTATACAGAAAGAATTGGAGCATCGCGGTATCGAGATCCTTTCGTCAGGATTTGAGCGTATCCCTCAGGTTACCAAAGAACTTACTGAAGACCAGATAGCCGATGTTGAGAAGCTTCTTGAAAAAATTGAGGAAGATGACGACGTAATGAACGTATACCATACTATGCAGGAATAACATATTGATTATTCTACATAAAATTATTAAAGCATCCTACGGGATGCTTTTTTTATAGGTATTCAACTAAAATCAGTTAAGAACAAATGATTGTTTTTCAACTTATTACATTATTAATTTGAAAGAATTGGGAAAAATATAAATAAAAAAATTACATTGACTGTAACAAATGAAGTTACGCCACGGTCATTATATCAAACCAAGCAACCAAAGTTGACAAACGCGAAGACAGATATCAACGAGCTGATTGTGCTCTGCAAAGGAGGCAGCCGCAATGCGCAATTCGAAGTGTACAACAGGTACTACAAACCTCTGTACAATACGGCTTTGCGTATCGTGAAGGATAGCCACTGGGCTGAAGACATTATGCAGGAAGCGTTCCTGAAAGCATTTACCAGACTGGACTCTTTTAAGGGTGAGGTGACTTTTGGAGCATGGCTGAAGAAAATAGTTGTGAACCATAGTATCGACAACTATAAAAAAATAAACAAGAACCCTTTGGACGCCCTGGACAACGTACTCTATAAAGTGGAAGATGACGGTGACCGGCAGGATTCCGAAATAGACTTCAGGAATACCCAGATACAGCAGGTGATGGCAGCGATACAGTCGCTCAAAGAAAATTACAGGTTGGCACTTACCCTTCTTTTTTTAGAAGGCTACGACCAGGAAGAAATAAGCGAAATAATGGGAATAACACACGGCAATTGCCGGACAATGATAAGCAGGGCTAAGGAAAGCCTGCTCAAAAAAATTAAAGAATCATGAAAGACGATAAACAAGCATTAGAAGACCTTTTCAGCCGGTTCAACGGGCAGTGGGATACTGAAGAACCTACCGCAGGCCACGAAGACCGCTTTCTGGACAGGCTCGAAAATAATAAGCGCAGGAAAAAAGGCACCGGGCTGCTGTTCAGGCTGGCCATGCCTACCGCTGCAGCCATACTCATCATAATAGGGTTCTGGACGGTGTACAAGCCGGATACCCAAAGTGATGCCGGTTTGGCAAAAATGTCGCCCAAAGTGCAGGAAACGCAAATGTATTTTTCCTCCATCATACAAAAAGAGCTGGCCAAAGTGGAAAAAGAGACCAGCCCGGAAACTAAGGTACTTGTAAAAGACGCGCTGGAGCGCATAGATACCCTGGAGAAAGATTACGAAAAGCTAACTAAAGAACTCCTCACCAAAGGTGAAAACAAACAAATCATCTATGCTATGATAACCAATCTGCAGACAAGGATATCATTTCTGGAAGATGTGCTCACCAAAATCGAAAACATCAAAAAACTCAAAGAAACGTACCATGAAAACAATAACGTTTAAACTATTCCTCTTCTTCTTTGCCCTTCCCGGCATTACCTTTTCCAATGGTGATGAGAATAGTTCCCATACCGGAAAATATAAAAAAGAAAAAAAATACAGTAAGGCCTATAATGTAAACAGCAACGCTGCACTTAAGGTGACCAACCAATTCGGCAGCATCTATGTAACTACCTGGGATGAAGACCAGACCACTATAGATGTAGTGGTGAAAGTAAGCGCCGATAAGGAAGAGATTGTAAATAAAAGGATTAACAGCATCGACGTGAAGTTTGACGCTACCAAATCGTTTGTATCGGCATTGACCGAGATTGGAAATTTTTCAGGAAAGAATGTATCTTTCGAGATTAACTATACAATCAAAATTCCTAAAAAAGGTACTATAGACCTGAACAACCAGTTTGGCAATACCATTGTGGGAAAAGTATATGGCAAAAGCAACCTCAACTGCCAGTATGGCGACCTGAGCGCAGATGAGCTGAACAGCGAGTTTAACATAATTAACCTGCAATACAGCGGCACTTCAAAGATTAATTACATGAAGGCAGGCGATATTAATGCGCAATACTCCGGATTCAATGCAACAAAAATAGGCAGCCTGAAGCTGAAAGCACAGTACTCAGCATCGAACATTGGCGAGGTAAACAGTATTACCTACAAAACCGAATATGGCGACCTCACAATCAAAAAGGGCGGTACTATAAGCGGCTCGGGGGATTACTCGGCACAAAGGTTCGGTTATGTAACTAATCTTGTAAATGCCACCTGTAATTATGGTGAGGTAAAAATAGGCGGAATGGGAACCGACGTAAAGAACGTTGCCATAAACGCGAGCTACTCCGCTGTAAACATAGGCTATAATGAAAATGCCGGTTTTGATTTTGAATTTAAGCTTGAGTACGGTTCACTCCGTGGAGCATCTGGATTCAAGTTCACCCAGAAGTCGGAAAAAGACAACAAAAGTTACTATAAAGGATATTACAAAAGCAGCGGCAACAGTAAAATATACGTGAAGCTGGACTATGGCGACATCAACCTTAACAGGGGGTAATTATAAATTTTAAATTCTGTACAACCATTTTAAGTTTTAAAGCGTCTACCGTATAATCAATCATCATCAGCGGTAGTTCAATCATCAATCAATCATCAATCAAAACGAACATTATGAAAAAAGCAGCAATGTTTTTGGCAGGGGCTTTCTTTGCCCTTACCGCAGCGGCCCAGGAAAAAAAAGAAATCATTACAGGGTCGGGTGAAAACACCAAAGTAAAGAGGGAAATCTCAGGAGATTTCAATATTGTAAAAGTTACCGGCAACTTTGACGTTGTACTGGCTAAAGGAGAAACCGGTACCATCACACTTGAGGGAGACAGGAACCTGTTGTCTTTCATCACTACCGAAGTAAAAGACGGCGCCCTTACAATAGCTACTCAACAAGGTAAGCACCTCGCCATAGGCCGCAATCAAAAGATCACCATTAAAGTACCTGTAAAACAGTTGTCGGAAGTATCTCTCAAAGGATGTGGCACAATAAAAGTGAAAGACCGGGTAAGGAATACTTCTGTAAAATTACTTCTTGACGGGGCAGGCGCTATCGATGTTGCTGTAGACTGCCAAAACGTTACGGCCTGTGTACTTGGTTCGGGCGGGATCAGCGTAAGAGGGAAAACTGAAAACTTTGACTGTAAGGTGGTCGGTTCCGGGATTATTAAAGCTTACGGGCTAAACAGTCCGAATGTTGAAGCTGTAGTATCCGGTGCCGGCAACGTAGAAGCCAATAGCACTAAAAAAATAAAGGGCAGGATAAGCGGTCCGGGAAACATTGCCTTTGATGGCCAACCAACGGACACTGACCTGAAACACTCCGGAACCGGGCAGTTTAGCTACGCAAACACCGACTATAGATAATACACTTCGAGAACGTTTCATACGCGTTTAGGTTTGGCCCCGTTTTGCGGGGCTTTTCTGTATGAGGATGGAATGATAAAATCCCCATTAATAGGTATTGCGAGGCTGGCTGTTTACTCCTACTTTAGCGACAGATATCTTACAGATAATCAATCGTTTGGGGGAACGAAAAAGCTCCCTGTTTTGCAGGGAGCTTTTCAATATAGAGGATAGGTATATTTATTTGATAAATTCGATCTTCTGTGCTTCTTCCAGGTTGATACTGTCAAAAAAGCCCTGTTCGCTCATCCATTCATCACTAAACACTTTGCTCATGTAGCGTGAACCATGATCAGGGAAAATAAGCACGATATTGCTGTTCTCGTTAAATTCTCCAGTTTCGGCATATTGCCTGGCAGCCTGTAATGCCGCGCCGCTGGTATAGCCTACAAAAAGACCTTCCTTTTTAGCGATGCTGCGGGCAGAATGGGCGCTGTCTTCATCTGATACCTTGATGAACTTATCAATAACATCAAAATCAGTCGCGGTAGGAATAAGGTTTTTCCCAAGGCCTTCTATCCTGTAAGGATATATTTCCTCGCTATCGAACTCTTTTGTCTCGTGGTATTTTTTAAGTACAGAACCATAGGCATCCACACCAAGCACTTTAATCTCGGGGTTTTTCTCTTTCAGAAAACGGGCTGCTCCCGATATAGTTCCGCCTGTACCGCTGCAAGCGATAAGGTGGGTAATCTTTCCACCTGTCTGTTCCCATATCTCAGGGCCTGTAGTATTGTAATGGGCGTCTACATTCAGGTCATTAAAATACTGGTTGATGTAAACAGACCCCTTTATTTCTTCATGAAGCCTCTGCGCCACGCAGTAATAAGAACGCGGATCATCGGCAGAAACATTGGCCGGGCACACATAAACTTTGGCACCCATGGCACGCAGCATGTCTATCTTGTCTTTTGAAGATTTCGAACTTACCGCAAGTACGCAGTCGTAACCCTTAATAATGCTTACCATTGCCAGGCTGAAACCTGTATTTCCCGAAGTTGTTTCAATAATGGTGTCTCCCGGTTTCAGGATTCCTTTTCTCTCGGCTTCTTCGATAATATAGAGTGCAATCCTGTCTTTAGTGGAGTGGCCCGGATTAAAGGCTTCTACCTTAGCATAGAAATTTCCTTTTAGTCCTTCAGTAATTCTATTGAGCTTAATGAGAGGTGTGTTCCCGATTAATTCCAATACATTATTATAGGCTTTTATATCTTCTTTCATAAAAAAAACTTAGTTAGTAAGGTAAACTGCTACAAAGTTTATTGACCTCAAAACCCTGCAAATCTAACAAAAAAAAATTAATTACTTTTTAATTCCTTCCAAATCTAACAAAAAACTGTATTCTTTGGCAACCTCTTTCAACGCTTCAAAACGACCGGAAGCACCTCCGTGGCCTGCTTCCATGTTGGTGTCGAGGAACAAAAGGTTATTACCGGTCCTGGTAGCCCTTAGTTTGGCTACCCATTTGGCAGGTTCCCAATATTGCACCTGCGAATCATGAAGGCCTGTTGTTACGAGCATATTTGGGTAGTTTTGCGCCGTAACGTTGTCATAAGGCGAGTACGATTTCATATAATCGTAATACTCTTTATCATTCGGGTTCCCCCATTCGTCGTATTCACCGGTAGTAAGCGGAATACTATCGTCAAGCATTGTGGTTACCACATCTACAAAAGCTACCTGGGCTATAACGCCGTTATACAACTGCGGTGCCATGTTCACAATAGCTCCCATCAGAAGCCCCCCGGCAGAACCGCCTTCAGCATACAGATGTTTAGGAGAAGTATATTTTTCGGCAATTACATATTCCGAGCAGTCAACAAAATCGGTAAATGTATTTTTCTTTTTAAGGAGCTTTCCGTTGTCATACCACTCACGTCCAAGGTCTTCGCCACCCCTTATGTGGGCAATGGCATAGATAAAGCCCCTGTCAAGCAGGCTTAGGCGGATCGAAGAGAAATACGGATCCATAGAAGCCCCGTACGAGCCATACGCATACAGCAGTAAAGGATTGTTTCCGTTCTTTGAAATACCTTTTCGGTATACCATCGAGATAGGGATCTTTGTGCCATCTTTCGCAGTAGCCCATACCCTTTCCTCAACATAGTTATTCTTGTCGAACTTGCCTCCCAGTACTTCCTGCTCCTTTAATACAGTCTTCTCTTTTGTCTTCATGTTGAAGTCGATTACGGAAGACGGCGTAGCCATAGACTGGTAGCTGTAACGGAGTATTTCGGTATCAAAATCCGGGTTGGTAGAAGTACCCGCGGTATAAGTTTCGATATCGAATGGCAGATAGTACTCCCCTTTTCCGTCCCACGGGCGGATACGTATCTTATTAAGCCCATTGGAGCGCTCCGATATCACCAGGTAGTTTTTAAAGATATCGATATCCTCAAGCAGCACATCCTTACGATGCGCGATCAGGTCTTTCCAGTTGTCTTTTCCTGTTGCACCTTCCGGTGTGGTCATCAGCTTAAAGTTGGTCGCCTTGTCTTTGTTGGTAACAATATACCATTTATCACCATAGTGCGCAATGCTATATTCAAGTCCCCGTGTACGCGGCTGGAATACTTTAAACTCACCATCAGGTTTTTTCGCATCAAGAATGCGGAATTCGGAAGTCAGCGTGCTCGAAGAGCCGATGACAAGATATTTCTTTGACTTCTCCTTGTATACAAACGTGTTATAGGTATCATCTTTCTCATGATAGATCAGCACGTCGTCTTTCGGATCGGTGTTAAGTTTATGCTTATATATTTTTTCAGAACGCAGGGTAACAGGGTCTTTACGGGTATAGAACAATGTTTTGTTATCGCCTGCCCAAGTTGACCCTCCTGTAGTGTTTTCGATCTTAAACGGAAGCACCTCGCCTGTTTTAAGGTTTTTTACCTGTATCGTATACTGCCTGCGGGATACAGTATCCACGCCGAAAGCCACCCAGGTATTGTCCTCGCTTATATTTAGCCCGCCCAGATTGAAATAGGAATGCCCCTTCGCAAGTTCGTTACAATCGAACATGATCTCTTCCTTAGCATCGAGGCTGCCTTTTTTACGGGCATAGATTGGGTAATCCTTACCTTTTTCGAAACGGGTGATGTAGTAATAACCGTTATAGAAATACGGAACGGAAGAATCGTCTTCTTTTATACGCGACTTCATTTCCTCAAAAAGTTCCTTTTGGAATTCTTTCTGCCCCGCGGTCATCGCATTATAATAAGCATTCTCTTTGTTAAGGTAGTCTATTACTTCGGGATTTTCTCTGTCGTTCAGCCAGTAATAGTTGTCAGTACGTACATCGCCGTGCTTTTCAAGCTTTTTGGCCTTGATAGCAGCTACTGGCGGAGTAATGGTTTCGGTCATTTGAGTTTTCTTGGTTTGGGCATTCGCCGCAAAAATAACACAAACACAACTTAGGAATGCGTATTTTTTCATTCTTTTAAGAGATTAGTATATAACCCTGCAATTTAATACTTTTGTGATATAATCATATTATAATATACGCAAAAATGTTTGGAGATATCATGGGAATGATGGGTAAACTGAAAGAAACCCAGCAAAAAATTGAAGAGACAAAGAAAAGGCTCGACACCGTACTGGTTGACGAACAGAGTAATGACGGGCTGCTGAAAGTAACCCTTACAGCCAACAGGCAGATCCGGTCCATAACGGTTGACGACAGCCTTTTGGAAGACAAAGAGCAACTGGAAGATTATCTTGTATTGGTTTTAAATAAAGCCATTGATAAAGCAACAGCTGTAAACGAAGCTGAACTTGCTGCTGTAGCCAAGGATGGTATGCCAAATATACCGGGATTATCAGGATTGTTTTAGTCATCGCTAAGAGATAAAAAAGCACGGCTTTTGCCGTGCTTTTTGCTTTTAACAAGTCACCCTTTTCACCTTTCATTGCAAACATTTAATCAATTCCATCTGAGAATTTTGAAGTTTTATAACTATTTTTGAGAATACCTTAATCCATCCCAAATGGCAGATAAATCACAACTTCGCAGTTCCATATTCAGGCACCTTGACGGCCTGGCTGTCGCCCCGGTAGCAATCGCGTTAAAAAACAAGGGGATTTGTGATTTTATCCTTAGCAAGCAGCAAGTACAATTAGCAGAGCTTACAACTGCTTTCAATGCCAACGAAGGCTACCTGAATGTCGGCCTGCGCGTCCTTGCATCACAGGGCTTTCTGGATTATGAGGTAGACAATGCGTCGCAGGAAATTACCATTTCGGTAAATGAAAAAACACAAACAGCTTTTTCGATGTTTTATCTTTACGAAGATGTGGTCGACCTGCTGCAATTCTCTACGCAGTTTCACCCCAGGCTGTTTGAAGAAGCGCCGTTTGAAAAGCTGAATATTATTTTTGAAAAGTACAAAAAGAATTATGGGATTGACCTTTCGGGAGACGAACTCACCAACAGGTTGCAACACCAAATTTTAAAGCACGTGGAGGGCTACCTGATCGGACCGACCATAGTGCGCCTGGCCATGAACGGGATGTTTCACAAGTATTTTATGGAGACATCTTTTCGTCCGGAGGAGTTTCATAAATCGCCGGAGAATTTCAAAAAGATACTCGATTTCTTCGTGCATCTTGATTGGTTTACGGAGAAGAACGGCAACTACCAGTTTACCGAAACCGGATTGTTCTATGCAAGAAGGGCAAGTGCCTACGGGGTTACCGTTTCCTACCTACCCACATTTGCCCGCATCGAGGAGCTAATGTTCGATGACCCGGCAGCTTTGCGCATGGTTGCCGATGGCGAGAACGAGATCCACGTAGACCGTGAAATGAACGTATGGGGAAGCGGCGGCGCGCACGATACCTATTTTAAAGTAGTCGATGAGATCATCATAAAGCTATTTAACCTGCCCATCGAACAACAGCCAAAAGGCATCCTCGACATGGGATGCGGCAACGGGGCTTTCTTGCAGCATATCTTTGAAGTGATCGACAGGCAAACCCTGCGTGGCAAAATGCTCGATGAATACCCCTTATTCCTTGTAGGTGCCGACTATAACCAGGCCGCCCTTAAAGTAACGAGAGCCAACCTGATAAAAGCGGACATTTGGGCAAAAGTGATTTGGGGTGACATCGGGCGGCCGGACCTGTTGTCGGATGACCTGAGGGAAAACTATAATATCGACCTGAAAGACCTGCTGAACGTTCGCACCTTCCTGGACCACAACCGCATCTGGGAAGATCCAAAGCACATAAACGAAAGCAGGGTCAGCCAGTCTACGGGGGCATTTGCTTACCGGGGCAGGCGCATCAGCAACAACCTTGTGGAAGACAACCTGCTGGAACATTTGCAAAAATGGTCGCCGTATGTGCGCAAATTCGGACTGCTGTTGATTGAGCTGCACACCATAGATCCGAAACTTACCGCCGCCAACATCGGCCGCACTCCCGCAACCGCCTACGATGCCACCCACGGCTTCTCCGACCAGTACATTGTCGAGATCGATGTGTTCAACAAAGTTGCCGCCGAAGCAGGCCTGTTCCCTGACCCGGCCATTTTCAGGCGCTTCCCGGATGCGGATACAGCTACGGTGAGCATTAATTTGCTAAAGGGAGAGTGAGGTTCCGTGTCATTTCGACCGGAGCTTGCGGAGTGGAGAAATCTCTATCTTTTAGCCACGAATTTCACTAATTTCACTAATTCTCATTGGTGATCACTCTTCCAATTTCGACCGGAGCTTGCGGAGTGGAGAAATCTCTAAAGGAACGCGGATGACACGGATTTAGCGGATAGGCGCGGATTTTTTAGAAACAAATTTCAATAACTTCACAAATTCTGAAGCAGTACTTACATCTGTAAATCGGCATGAGTGAAGCTATTCCCCTCTTGAGAGCTATCCTGTGGACACAATTATTTGAGAACTGAAATTAATTCCCTACGGGAAAAAAAACACTCACTTTCGGCATTAATTCTACCGAAATTTAATCCCTACGGGATAATTAAGCAATGATATTTCCCGTAGGGAATCTATTTCGGTAGTAAAAGTTGGATCAGAGGGCCGTATTTTCCCGTAGGGAATTAATTTTTGAAGATGTGTCCACACGATAGCTCTTGAGAGGCGTTAGGGGTGTGTTATTGAGTAACTATTGAAATACGCATTATTCTTCAATAGTTGCTACTTTCCATTCGAAGCCATCAAAAATCAAAAATATTTTATTGTTATAGCAGGTGCCGTCTGGATAAGTAATTATTTCTTCAATGTGGTGTAAATTATCTTTATAAAAAGATAAACCTGAAAATTCAACCTGTGCATCAATAAAATCAGGAAATCCATTTTCCTGTAGCGATCTTATTAACGTAAGTTTTAAAAGTTCAGCCGTTTCTGAAATCAATTCATTGTCACTCAGGCCATACTCATAAGAAGCATTTTCTAAAATTATTTTTGCCTCAGCGATAAAATCCTTTGAGTTTAAAACCGCCTCAAGGTCCTTATTAGTGTAAGCTAATTCCAATGAGAGGATTGCGTTCTCGGGGGTGCTGTAGTTGTATGTCATATCAATTTTTTAATCGATCTAAATAATCCTTATAAAAATTTGTTAATCCCAAGTTTATACTGATTTAAGTTCTATATAACGATTATCTACAACTTTCAAAAGCTCTTCAAAAAAATCTTTTATATTTTTCAACAAATAATTAATGTAAATATCTTTTTCAATTTCTATATAATACAAATTACCCACTTTATTGAACAATACACCATCTACTTTATGCACTTTGTTAATTGAATCTTCATTCACTATACCATTATGATGTGCGATTAAATTTCTTAGACTTTTTTGTTGATTTATTGGATTAAATAAAGGTTGCAAATTGCCTATTGGAACTTGGTAAACTTTGTCAAGATATGTCCAATACCTAAACAAATCACCTTTGTAATTATTCAAATCCTTTAGCTTAATTTTAAATTGAAATTCCTTCTCTATAAGATTGCATAATATTTTTAACTGAGATTCATAAAATGAAAAAATCGACATTATTAACGAGAACCTTTGTAGTTTCTCAAGTTCATTAATGACCATATCATCTTCATAAAAATGATGATTAATGTAGGCATCAATATCTGAACCTAATAGTTTATTTTCCTCTTTAATAGAATTAATTTTAGCTTCAAGAGTTTTCCTTGACTCTAATAATGATACTTCTTGATTTGAATTTATTCTTTTCAATGCATCATATGAATTACTAATATTAAAATCAATATAATATAAATCTGTCCATTTAAAACCATAGCTATTTAAATCTATTAACATATATTATCTTTTCTACGAAGATACAAATTGATATCATAAAATACTTTTTAACATTCCCTTATCCTACACCCCAACCTAACTTCTCCCCAAAAATCAGTACCTTTGCGGTTTGCACAAAATTGCTATGCCAGATACCCAATTTACAGAATATATAGAGGTACTGGGCGCCCGTGCCCACAACCTCAAGAACATAGACGTTATCATTCCGCGTGAGCAACTGGTGGTCATTACCGGGCTTTCGGGCTCAGGGAAATCATCGCTTGCCTTTGATACCATTTACGCCGAAGGGCAGCGCCGCTACATCGAGACGTTCTCCGCATACGCGCGGCAGTTCCTCGGTGGGTTGGAGCGACCTGACGTTGATAAGATCGACGGCCTCTCCCCCGTTATCGCCATCGAGCAGAAAACGACCGGCAAGAGCCCGCGCTCGACCGTAGGCACCATTACCGAAATATACGACTTCCTTCGCCTCCTGTACGCCCGGGGTGCCGATGCCTACAGCTACAACACCGGCGAAAAAATGGTGAGCTATACCGACGAGCAGATCAGGGAACTTATCGTACAGAAGTTCGATGGCAAGCGTATCACGATCTTAGCACCTATAGTGCGTTCCCGTAAAGGCCACTACCGCGAACTGTTCGAGCAGATCTCCAAGCAGGGGTTCCTGAAAGTGCGCGTAGATGGCGAAATAAAAGACATCGAAAGCGGCATGAAATTGGACCGCTACAAAAACCACGACATTGAAACGGTAATCGACCGCATGGCCATTGATACATCTGCCGAAACCGATACCCGCCTGGCCAACAGCATTAAAACCGCGATGTACCACGGTGAGGACGTGATGATGGTAATCGAACACGACAGCGACGAGGCACGCTATTACAGCCGTAACCTCATGTGCCCGTCTTCTGGTATTTCCTACCCTAACCCGGAGCCAAACAACTTCTCGTTCAACTCGCCTAAGGGGGCATGCGACCATTGCAACGGGTTGGGCGTAATCAATGAGATCAACATCAAAAAGATAGTACCTAATCCGAAGCTATCCATCAAACAAGGCGGTTTCGCGCCGCTGGGCGAATACAAAAGCTCCTGGATCTTTAAGCAGTTGGAGACCATCGGTGAGAAATTCGACTTTAAGATAACCGACCCTATTGAGAAAATTTCCGCGGAAGCGATGGAAATGATACTCAACGGAGGCAAAGAGAAATTTACGGTTTCGTCCAAAACACTTGGCGTGAACCGCGACTATAAAATTGATTTTGAAGGCATATCCAATTTTATAAAGAACCAGCACGACGAGAGCGGATCCGCTTCCATAAAGCGTTGGGCCAAGGATTTCATGGACGAGGTGGAATGCCCCGTTTGTCACGGCTCAAGGCTGAAAAAAGAATCGCTGTATTTCAAGGTCAACGGACAGAACATCGCCGAACTATCAGCCATGGACATCTCTGACCTTGCCGAATGGTTTGAAAACCTTAATGAAAACCTTTCTGAAAAGCAGAAAGTCATTGCTTCTGAAATCGTAAAAGAAATCAAGGCACGCCTCAGCTTTTTGGTCGACGTAGGGTTAAATTACCTGTCGCTTAGCCGCAGTTCGCGTACGCTTTCGGGCGGCGAGGCACAACGGATCCGGCTTGCAACACAGATAGGCTCCCAACTAGTGGGCGTACTCTATATTCTTGATGAGCCGAGCATCGGCCTGCACCAAAGGGACAATGAAAAACTTATCAAATCACTGGAGCAGCTGAGGGACATTGGCAATTCTGTCATTGTGGTGGAACACGATAAGGACATGATTGAGCGTGCGGATTATGTTATTGACATCGGCCCGGCAGCGGGGCGTTTCGGCGGGCAGATCGTCAGCAAAGGTACCCCGGCAGAACTGTTGAAAGAACATACGCTTACAGCGGCCTACCTTAACGGCGAAAAAGAAATAGCCGTACCCAAAAAACGCCGTGAAGGCAACGGCAAATCGCTAAAGCTTACCGGGGCGACGGGCAACAACCTGAAGAACGTTTCTATAGAACTGCCTTTGGGCAAAATGATATGCGTTACCGGCGTATCAGGTTCGGGAAAGTCGACACTTATAAACGAGACGCTGTACCCTATCCTCAACGCTTACTTTTTCAATGGCGTGAAAAAACCGGCACCGTATAAAAAGATTGAAGGCCTGGAGCACATTGACAAGGTAATCGACATTGACCAGTCGCCTATCGGGCGTACGCCACGCTCCAACCCTGCTACCTATACCGATGTTTTCAGTGAGATACGTTCGCTGTTTACCCAAACGCCCGAGGCCATGATACGTGGCTACAAGCCGGGGAGGTTCAGCTTTAATGTAAGCGGAGGCCGTTGCGAAACCTGCGAGGGTTCGGGATTGCGCGTTATCGAAATGAACTTCCTGCCGGATGTATATGTAGAGTGCGAAACCTGTCAGGGCAAACGCTTTAACCGCGAAACGCTTGAGATACGCTACAAGGGCAAATCTATTTCGGATGTGCTGGACATGACAGTAGATGAGGCCGTGCCGTTCTTTGAGAACATCCCTAAGATATTCCGCAAGATCAAAACGATACAGGATGTCGGGCTGGGTTACATCACGCTCGGACAGCAAAGCACCACGCTTTCGGGCGGCGAGGCACAGCGTATCAAACTGGCAGCGGAACTGTCCAAAAAAGACACCGGTAATACCTTCTACATCCTCGACGAACCAACGACCGGACTGCATTTTGAGGACATTCGGGTATTAATGGAAGTAATCAATAAGCTTGTAGACAAAGGAAATACGGTACTCATCATTGAACACAACATGGACGTTATAAAGCTCGCCGACTACATCATTGACATTGGTTATGAAGGCGGCAAGGGTGGCGGACAGCTTGTCGCTAAAGGCACTCCCGAAGAAGTGGCGAAAAACAAAAAAAGCTATACGGCGCAGTTTCTGAAAAAAGAACTATCTTAGGCGCCGTTTGTTTAAAATTTAAGAAGATAATTATGGCAAAAGAAAAATACAGCAGTGAGGATGAATGGATCCACGAAGGACTAAAGCAAAAGCCGTGGAATGAGATACGAAGCAATGACTCATGGGCCATCTTCAAGATCATGTCGGAGTTTGTGAATGGATTTGAGAATATGGCGAAAATAGGGCCATGCGTATCGATATTTGGTTCCGCACGTACCAAGCCGGAAGATAAATATTACCTGCTGGCTGAAAGGATCGCCGAGAAGATCGCCAATGCCGGCTACGGTGTTATTACAGGCGGTGGCCCGGGTATCATGGAAGCCGGTAATAAAGGTGCGAGCCGTGGTGCTGCGCCATCCGTTGGCCTTAATATTGAATTGCCGTTCGAGCAGCATTTCAACCCTTATATCGACCACGATAAGAACCTTAACTTCGATTACTTTTTTGTAAGGAAGGTGATGTTTGTAAAATACTCACAGGGATTTGTAGTAATGCCGGGAGGTTTCGGAACATTAGACGAAATGTTTGAAGCGATAACGCTGATACAGACCAAAAAGATAGCCAAATTCCCTATCATTCTTGTAGGTACCGAATTTTGGAGTGGGCTTATGGACTGGATAAAGACCGTAATGATCGAAAGATACCACAACGCCAGCCCGGACGACCTTAACCTCATAAAATTGGTAGATACTGAAGACGAAGTGCTTGCTGTTATTGACAATTTCTACAAGAAGTACAGCCTTAGTCCGAATTTCTAATGTTTTTTTCCATTTCGATGAAGGAGAAATCTAATTATTCGAGAGATTTATCCATCATCGAAATGGAAGAACCATCTTTAACATTCTAAAAAGCAACCCTTAGCACAATTTTGTATCTTACATACAGTTATAACGCCAGTACAATACCCATGTAGTTTTGAAATTAACAA
>Ga0308157_10000973_pt1 | contig 70591 bp, 56 predicted proteins | sample PhyBR1_FD_201035 | JGI IMG/M metagenome (GOLD analysis project Ga0308157, IMG submission 201035) | Phyllosphere microbial communities from UC Gill Tract Community Farm, Albany, California, United States - DLSLB.R1 | ecosystem: Host-associated > Plants > Phyllosphere > Unclassified | place: USA...
ACGGATCCATAATTCTAGCGGGAACCAGCGCAGAGGAATTGGGGAAAGAGAACTGGAAGATTGTGAAACTTGGAGATAAACAGATTGACCAGCTGATTGAAAAGCAGGATATTAAGATTTACCCGAATCCGGTAACAGATTATGCGTATGTAGAAGTGGGGTTTGACTTCAGGGAAGCGGATATTGTACTGTACGACATGGGCGGAAGACAGCTTCAGAGTTTAAAAACTAAAAATAAGGTGACCAAGATCAATACGCAGAACCTTATTCAGGGAGCATATCTGGTGACCGTGAAAACGAATGATAAAACAGCGAGTGCTAAATTGATTAAGAAATAATATAAATGATGAATACAAAAAACAGAATATTGGGAGGTATAATACTTTGCAGTATGTATACTTCCTATCATGCTCAACAAGAAATAAATTTCGGGGATTTTTCAAAACCGGTTCCTTCCGTTTCTTCACTGGCAGCTTACAGCAATGCTCCTGTGTCTTATGCTTCAGGAATTCCGGATATTTCTGTTCCTTTATTTGGGTTGCCTACCAATAATAAAAATATCAATCTTAATTTAACACTTTCTTATAACCCAATGAACGTGGCTCCCGGCGAGGTGGCAAGTGATGTAGGAACTGGATGGTCGTTATTTATGGGTGGTGTTATTTCAAGAAGAATCATTGGAGAGCTTGACGAAAAATATAACGATGCAGGCAATACACACTATATTAAAAATGCATTTGATGATATCTATTATTACAATCTTCCCGGAGTGTCAGGTAAGTTTAAAATTATAAGGGATATTCCTTCAAATACCTTCCGTGTTGTTAATTTATCTTCAAATCTTGTGAAGATAGAATATACAAGAGAAAGCAATACGGCTACACTTATTTTGGATTCCTTTACTATTACCGATACTAAAGGTATTAAATATATATTTAATGATTACAGCCGAAGCAATTCTGAGCAAAATTCGTTTATTCTTGGAGGAAGAGTTTATAAATCTGCTTTCTTTTTAAGCCAGATTAAAGACGCCAATAATATAGAGATTGCCAATTTTTCTTATCAAAAAGATATCAAGTATAAAAATAACAGCAATACCTTTATTCAATATCAGACCTGTAAGCTAAAAACTATCAGCTCTCCGTTCCATGGAAAAATAGAGCTCAATTATGTTTATAACAGTTCTATGGAAAACACCATGAATGATCCTTACAGTATTGACAATGTTCAGTTAAAAGACAATTACAATCATGTGATCTCCAGATACACCTTTGAATACTCTGACTATCCTTATTTATTTTTTAATGGAATCAGTACAGTATACAACAATAAAAGAATATTAACCAAACTTAAAAAAATTAACAGAAATAATATTGTTTCGGAGAAAACGGAATTCCAATATAACAATCAGGAGTACGATCAATTTCCCGGAGAATCTTTTACGCTTAATGGACATAATCTCACCTATTTCTGCCCTCAGGCAGATATTACCGGTAATCCAAGAAAAGCAGGATTAGGAGTGTTAAAAAAGATCATCAATCCTACCGGCGGTGTCGTAGAATATAATTTTGAACCGCAGGAAATTTATATTGATAAGAGCACTCCTGAATATCTAAACCCTATTTTGAATGGCGAAAATTTTGTAGATCCACAGTTACAGTATCTGCAGCAATTTAAAGAAATTCTTTATGATACCAACCAGAATACAGATTACCTGTTTTCTGTTACAGGAACATCAGGAGTCAAAAAAAAGGTTTATGTGGAATTTCAGGTGGATGATGTATACACGCCTCCATATTGGGATGGAAATACCCCTCCATATGTTGATTTTAATATCAAGCAGGGTAATGAAGTAATCTTTAATAGTGAAATCTGCCCGAATCCAATTTTTAATAATACTTACCGAGTGGTAACCTACGATCTTCTTCCCGGAAATTATGTAATTAAATTTTCAGGTTCAGGAGGAAAAGGTAAAGTATATATGTATGATATAGCACATATCACTACCCCTTTCAAAAATAAGGATGTTACTAATGGCATAAGAATAGCAAATATTAAATACTATGAAAATGCATCAGCTTCCAATACTGTAAAAACTGTTCGGTACAGTTACGACAGTTTTACTAACAGTAATAATTCCAGCGGTTATAGTTTTAGCCCTGAAGATGACTTTGGAGATATGGCTGTTTCCAATTTCACTTTATATAAAAATGTTAAGGTTTCCAATAGCGATGATGCCTTAGGATATACCATGTATTATTACAAAAACCCAGATGATTATCCTGCCTACAATTCTTCCATAGCAGGAAACAGCGTGCAGTTCTGGTCGTATTTTAATCTTACAAAGAATGGAATACTAGATAAGAAAGAAATCTACAACTCCCAAAACCAGCTTTTGATTTCCGAACATAACGAATATGTATTTGATAATATACCGGGATCTGAAAATTATCCTTTGATAGGTGACCAGACGTATTCAAGAGCCGCTTATTATAAAAAAATGACCGGAACTTCCAAAAGCTATTTTGATAACCAAATCGTTGAAGAAAAAACAGAGACAGAATTCAATTCTGAAAATCTTGAACCTTCTATAGTTAGGGAGATAAATGATGATGTGATTACCGAAAAAACATTTACATATCCAACCTTGCAAGGAGGAGGTTATGCCCATCTTACTTCAAATAATATCATTGGAATACCTGTAGTTGAAGAAACTAAAGATAATGGCAAAACGCTCAGTAAAACTGAAACAAAGTTTGATAATCCATCTTCTACTTATCCTACATCTGTGGTTGTTACCAATATCAGTGACGGTACGACGAAGACTTCTATAAAATTTGATATCTATGATGAAAAAGGTAATCTGCTTCAGTTCACGTCATCCGTGGGAGTTTCTACCGCTATTGTTTACGGATATGATAAAACACAGCCTATTGCTAAAATAGAAGGTGCGACCTATGCGCAAGTGTCACCTTATATACAGCCTATTATAGATGCTTCTAATGCAGATGCGGCAAATCCGGCTAATGAACCGGCTCTTCTTACCGCATTGGATAATTTCAGGAAAACCTCTGCCTTACAAAATTTCCGGATCACAACTTATACCTATGATCCGCTTATAGGAATGACAACTACTACTCCTTCAAACGGCATTAGAGAAATATATGTATATGATGCCGACAACAGGTTGATGAAAATTGTTGATATGAACGGGGTGACTTTGAAGGAGTATCAATATAATTACAAAAACTAAACACATGAAGAAAATAATAGTACTACTTAATTTGTTTGTGGTGGCTCTTACTTTTGCGCAAACTAACCTTACCACAACAGAAAATTATATTTACGAAAAAAACTGCTTAACGGAAGACTGTTCGAAAAAAACAGAATCCGTACAATATTTTGACGGCCTGGGACGGGCAAAACAAAGTGTTATTGTAAAAACAACCCCATCCGGTAAGGACATTGCGGTTCCCGTAGAGTATGACAGCTACGGAAGACAGCTGAAAAGCTATCTCCCGATTCCGCAAACAGGAACGCAGAACGGAGCTATTTATAGTGCTCCTCTCTCCAATGCCTCTTCGCAGTATGGTGCAGAAAAAATCTATACTGAAAAAGTGCCGGAAGCCTCTCCATTAGGAAGAATACTGCAGCAAAAACAAATCGGAAATGACTGGTCTTCACATCCCGTAGAGTTTTCATATGCCTCCAATACCCCGGAAGATGAGGTCAAAAAATATACGGCACCTACGACCTGGCTGGAAGGAAGAACAAACAGCGTTTTGAATCTCTCAGGTACATATACTGCAGGCAATCTATATAAATCTGCCGTTACGGATGAAGACGGCAATACAACGATTGCTTTTAAAAATAAAAAGGGGCAAACCGTTTTAACAAGAAAAAAAGACGAAACTCAGAACGTTGACACGTATTATGTGTATAACGAATACGGTCAGCTGGCTTACACCATTCCCCCATTAGCTTCAGCTTCGCCTGCACTTACAACTTCCATACTCGACAACCTGTGTTATCAATACCGTTATGATGGCTGGGGAAGGCTGGTAGAAAAGAAAATCCCGGGAAAAGGATGGGAATTTATGGTGTATGATAAGCAGGACAGGCTGGTTCTGGCACAGGATGCCAATTTAAGAACGACCACTAATAATTTTGCAGCCAAAGGCTGGATGTTTACCAAATACGATCAGTTTGGAAGGGTTGTATATACAGGTTTCTTTTCCAATACGGCTACGAGGGCGGCCATGCAAACGGCTCTAAACAATATGGCGGCCAATGCAGCCAATAATGAGACAAGAAGCGCAACACCGTTTACTTTAAACGGGATGGATGTGTATTATACTAAAAATGCTTTTCCTACGGGAAGTATGAAGATCTTAAGTGTTAATTATTACGATACATATCCTGCATACAGTTTTAACCCCACTTTTCCTTCTTCCATTATGGGGAAAAGCCTGTTGTCTGATAATTCCACAGCCAATGCCGTCAGTACCAAAAATCTTCCGGTAATGAACCTGGTGAAAAATATTGAAGATGATAACTGGACAAAAAATTATGTCTATTATGATATCAAAGGCAGAATAATCGGGACCTATTCTGTCAACTATTTGGGAGGGTATACCAAAACAGAATCTGATCTTGATTTTGCAGGAGTTCCTCTTAAAAACAATATATACCATATAAGAAGGCTCGGCGAACCCGGATTAACGATAAAACAACGTTATGTATATGATTCTCAGAACAGGTTGTTACAGCATTATCATCAGGTTGATAATAAAGCAGAGGAATTATTATCGGAAAATACATATAATGAACTTTCCCAGCTGGTTAACAAAAAAGTAGGAAATAATCTTCAGAGTATTGACTACACCTACAATATCCGGGGTTGGCTCACGGAAGTTAATAAAAATGAGATGGCTACAGCAGACCTGGGAGGAAAATTATTTTCTTACCGCATCAAATACAACCAAAAGGATGGTATTACCAATCCTGATCCCGCACAGTTTATTGGAAAAAACGTTACACCAAGATACAACGGAAATATTGCCGAGGTAGACTGGCGTGCGGTAGAAACTGTAGGCGTAAGCCCTTCCCTTACTCCCAAAAGATATGGCTATGCCTATGATTCTTTAAACAGGGTTACGGCAGGATATTACCAGAACCCTAATAACCCGTACAGCAAAGAAAACACAGAATCACTATCGTATGACCAGAACGGAAATATTACCAGCCTGTACAGAACTTCCGTAACGGAATACGGCAGCAATACGGCAACTGTTATTGATAACCTGAGCTTTGCGTACACCGGAAACCAGGCAACCAATATAAATGACAGCTCCCAAAACTTTGCAGGTTATGAAGGCGGCGGAAATACCATTGTTTATGATCAGAACGGCAATATGACTACTATGCCTGACAAAGGAATAACTTCCATCAAATATAATTACCTGAACCTTCCAAATTATTTAAATCTAAACAGGTTCGGTAACGAAAATCTTACGATCACTACCAAATACAGATCAGACGGAACAAGACTGAGGAAAGAAAATATAACCATCATCACAGGAGTTAACGGTAATACAACAACTACCGGAATTACAGATTACCTGGATGGCTTCCAGTATTTTTCTTCTGCCAGTCTGCCAGAAGGAGGTATAGGATCAATGTCAGCCCGTGCCATGCAGCCGCAGACTTTCTCAATTGACGGACGAAAGCCGCTGCCTCCCGCCAAAACCCCCGATCTGCAGTTCTTCCCTACAGCAGAAGGATTTTACGATTATACAAAAGATCAGTATATTTACCAGCACAAAGACCATTTGGGAAATGTAAGGGTTTCTTATGCAAGAAACAGTACAGGCGCTCTTGAAATTGTTGATAATAATGACTACTATCCTTTCGGTATGAATCATCTGAAATCCGGAACAGCATTCTTTGGGCAAGGAAGCTACAAGAACCATAAATATAATGGTAAAGAACTTCAGGAAAGTGGGATGTACAGCTACGGCTGGAGAGAATATATGCCGGATCTGGGAAGATGGAATGGCATCGACCAGCTTGCGGAAAACTATACTTCTACCAGTACGTATGCTTATGTAGCCAATAACCCGATTTCCAATACGGACCCGGATGGAAGATGGATTAACGAAGATGGAAGCATACGCCCTTCTACAACATTTGATTATATGCCGGGTTCATACAAACCTACGTATTCATTCAGTACATCAGGAGGGTTCCATGATAATGGCGGCGGTGGCGGCGGTGGTTACACCTTTACCGGCAATGCAGCGGTTTCTATGTTCGAATATTTTGCCAATGGTGGAAATATGAGTGGGATTACATTCGAAAACGGATTAGCAAAATGGTGGACAGATTTGGGACATGAAGATGAAGGATTGGTAGGCACTTTTAATATGTGGAAAGCAAATCCTTATGAATATGATTCTGAAATGCATAAGATTTCTCAAACCCTCAGAAAATGGTCTGGATATGCTTATTCTGCCAATAAATTTATTTTCCAGCCCGCGGCAGAAAGGGCCGTATTGTATGGGGCAGGCGAAGCTTATTCTACTACCAATTTAGTTTTTGAAAAAGCATTACCAAAGATACTAGGATCAAGAAAAATATACGTCCCATTGCTGGAAGTAAGTGTTAAGAATGCACAGAGATTAGCTGCTGGAACTAAATATGCGGGAAGAGTTTTAGGTGGTGCAGGTATAGCTTTAGGTATTTATGACATGTCTCAAAATGGGGTAAACGTGTCTAACTCATTGGATACAGTAATGTCAGTTTTGGCTGTTTCACCGACAGGTTGGGGACAGGCAATAGCAGGAACATACTTTCTTGCCAATGGAATTACAACATTGGTAACAGGAAAAGATATAGGTCAACATATCGAAGGAGCTGTCAATAGATATTATAATGACGGTGTAAGAGCTGAAGAACAAAGGAAGTTTAACGCAGCCATGGGCTATTAAAAAATTCATTTATGATATTCATTGATTACTTATACTATCAATTTACAAATTTCTACCATCATTTTGAAAAAGATGGTACACACAAGGGATCAGGAATTATTTTAACATGCGCTATATTGTGTTGGAATTTAGTATTTCTTATTATTATATCAGATAAATATTATAATACTAATTTAGGGCCATCAAATAAATATTTATTATTAATTTATTGCTTGCCAATTATTTTATTTTTAGGATTGAGATATTGGAAATTCACTTCATATGAAGAAATCAATGAAAAAGTGCAAAAATTTAGTAAAACAAAAAAGACAATTGCTGATATTTTGTTGATCACTTATGTTATTATTTCCTTTCCTGTATTTATTATTTTTGGCATTTATCTTGGTTCTCTAAAAAATACATTTTAATTATATTAAACCTCATCGCATTTGCGATGGGGTTTATTTTGTTGGTTCCCCAACGGGCTGGGGACAAGCTATAGCAGGAACATACTTTTTAGCCAACGGAATTACAACACTCGTAACCGGAAAAGATATAGGACAACATATTGAAGGAGCCGTGAATAAGTACTATAATGACGGTGTGAGAGCAGAAGAACAAAGGAAATTTAACGCAGCTATGGGCTATTAAAATTTAGATATGATACTCATTGATTATTTATATTACCAAATAATAAACTTTTATAAACGTTTCAATAGTGATGGAGCTGAGAAAGGATATGGGATTGTAATAACTTGTGGATTGCCATTCTTGAATGTAGTGTTTATATTAATGATTTTAGACCACTTTGATGGCAATAATATTTTACCATCAAATAAATATCTTATATTAACATATTGTTTACCTTTAATTTTATTAATAGGCTTAAGATATTGGAAGTTTACTTCTTATGAAGAAATTAAAGAAAGAGTAGAGAGTTTTAGCAAAACAAAAAAAGCAATTGCTGATATTTTAGTATTAATGTACTCTGCCATATCATTTTTTTGGTTTTATATTTTTTGCTATTTATGTAGGATCTTTAAAAAATACATTTTAATTAGTATTAACCTATGGCAAGAGTATGGTTTCAATACTCTTGCCATAATATTTTCCGATTTTGATTGAAACCTCATTCTTTGGACAGTGAAGCTACAAGAACCATAAATATAGTAGCAAAGAACTTCAGGAAAGTGGGATGTACAGCTACGGCTGGAGAGAATATATGCCGGATCTGGGAAGATGGAATGGCATCGACCAGCTAGCAGAAACCTATCATTCAATAAGCCCGTATACATATGTAGCCAACAATCCTGTATCAAATACAGATCCGGATGGAAGATGGATCTATGAAGACGGAAGTATAGGCGAAACTCCTGCGACATGGGATTTCACAAACTCTAATATCAAAAACTATAAATCAGATTTTTTAGGAATAAATCAAAATGATGGCTCAGGTGGATCTGGTATTACCATGGGGGATATACTTGATATGTTTCAGGGGCAAGACCCTATTACAACCCTAAACTATATTTTTCAATTTGGAGAATGGGATTATATTTATACCGAAAAGAAAGGAATGCTAAAAGGAACACAAGGTGCTGAGTTTCTTTCTGAATCGATGTTAGAGAGCAATCCTTATAACAATAAGTTTTTTAATACAGCCGACTTTAAAAAGGTAAATAATATGATTGCATCTCTTAATATTGCTATTACAGTCATAAAACTTAAAAATGGAGAGTATAGTATTAGTACAAGTAAAAAACCCATTGCTTATGATAGTAGTGCCTACGATGCTACATCTGATGGAAGCACAGACATACAGTACATAGGTAACGGAAAAGGTGTTTTGACCATACAGTTTCAGATAACCAACAAGGAACAGGCCATAGGATTTAAGGTAGACACAAAAGTAGGCACAATAGATGGAAGTGTAAATGTGAAAGATTCTCATACAGCAAATCTCACAGTTTCTTATCCTTTTAAAATAAGCGAAAATAGAGGAAAAACATCTTTACAATTTGGTCGTCCCACTAATTATCAATCTTATAATCTTAATACATTAATGATTGCAGAAGGAATCCGATATGTACCGCTTATTAAATATGAATTAATAGGACCTCCAATTCAGACAAGAGATTACAATTATCAAATAAAGAAAAAATAAAATGAAGAAAACAATATTATATACACTACTATTTCAGGAATAATATTTATTGTAGGAGTATATATTTATAAACAATATCAATATAAAAAATTTGAAGATTTTTTTATGAACTCTAGAGTTTATGGTAGTAAGGAAATGATTATTGATAATACCTTTACTAAGAGAAATAAAGAACTTGGGATAAATGTGAAAACTTACAGATACTCATTTTTTTTAAAAAATGGAAATGAATTTTCCAGAGAATTTTTTTCTAACAACATCATTTAATAAAGACTTTAAAATTGTCGGAGGAGGAGGATCAGGAGGAAATTTTTTTAACATTCCCTTATTTAATATAAAAAATAAGATTTATTTGGACTTTGTTTCTGAAAAATTGACTCCTAATAAAAAAGTTGGCTATTACGTTATTGTAGAATATGAAAAAAAACGACGTATTCAATATTATGTTGAGATAACGGAGAAACTACAAAATAATAAATATACAATCTATTTCAAAAGCTATCCACCCAAAATGATTTTAAATGCCAAAAATGAGTATATAAAAGATTAATTATTAAAACAAGGGTAGAATTTATTTTCTACTCTTGCTTTTTAAACTCAGACGATACAAAATGTTTTGAAAGAAGATACAGATTAAAAAATGAACTAATTAAGATTTAAACCGCAGAAAATTCTGCGGTTTTTTGTAATGTTTTAATAAAATTTTCAACATTTTATATCAATGCATCGCTTCACTCAGATCAATCTTCTCTTTGCTTTTTCTTTCTTTAATGAAAAGAATAAACGGAATACAGATTAAGAAGATGACTCCAAGATAGAGGAATACATCCATGTAGGAAAGTACCGTAGCCTGTTTCGTTACCGTGAGGTCCAGCATTTTATAGGCGGCATTCATGGCGGCATCAGGAGTCATTCCTTTTGCCATGAAACTGCCTTTTAAAGCCTGAAGTCTCTGCTGAACGGCAAAATCATTTTCATCAAGATGCGAAATCAGGTTCAGTCTGTATTTTTGTCCAGCATTGGCAATGAAAGTCGTTATCGCCGCAATCCCGAAAGAACCTCCCAGCTGCCTCATCATTCCGGTGAAAGCTGCTCCCTGTCCGATTTCCTGTCCTTTCAGCGTACTTAAAGAGAGTGATGTAATCGGGATAAATAATAATCCTAGACCTGCTCCTCTCACAATAAGCATCCAGAAAAAGGCGTCTTTACTGGTATCCGGCGTTAATATTTTGTATCCCCAGAAACTGTAGACAAAGAAGATGAATAATCCTAAAGAAACCAAAATCTGCTGTTTCGCCCCTTTCGATAATAACCTTCCGATGATCGGCATCATAAAAGCGGTGGTAAGTGCCGCAGGAATCATTAATGCTCCTGATTGAAGTGCCGTCCAGCCCAAAATGCTTTGTGTATACAGCGGAACGATAAAGGTAGAGCCATATAAACCGAATCCTAGTACAAAGGACATGACTGTACCGATCCTTAGGTTGCTGTTTTTCAAAACCCTTAATTCTACAATAGGATATTTGAAGGTAAGTTCCCGCCAGAGGAATAGTATAAACCCTAAAACTGCTGATACGGTAAAGAGTACAATCCATCCGCTTGCAAACCAGTCTTCTTCATGCCCTCTTTCCAAAATATACTGTAACGACCCAACGGTAACAGCCAATAGAGCGATCCCGACCCAATCGACATCCGAAGCTTTACGCTTTTCGGCATATTTCGGACTTCTTACAAACTGTAGCGTCATTAATGTTGCAGCAATCCCGATTGGAATATTAATATAAAAAATATAAGGCCAGCTGAAGTTATCTACAATATATCCTCCCAGAGGCGGACCCAAAGTGGGACCTATAATTACTCCCAGACCGTAAATAGCCTGTGCCATACTTCTTTTTTCTATAGGATAAGATTCTGTGATGATGGTTTGTGAAGTTACCAGCAGCGCACCACCGCCAATTCCCTGCATCAGCCTGAAGAATACCAGCTCCCAGATGTTGGTAGCATTTCCGCAGAGGAAAGAGAATACGGTAAATATAATGATGGATGCCGCAAAGTAATTTCTACGCCCGAACTGCTGCGAAAGCCAGCTTGTCATCGGTACAATGATCACGTTCCCGATAGCATATGCCGTAATGACCCATCCCACCTCGGAAAGTGTGGCTCCGAGGTTACCCTTCATTTCGTTGAGGGCAACATTTACAATCGTGGAATCCACAATTTCAAGCAAAGCACAAAGAATGGCTGTAATCGTAATGATTACTCTTCGCGCTCCATATTCTACTAATGAATCTTGCATGTTTATTTAATAGTATTAAAAAAATTAAGAGATTATGAGATTCAGAACTTTTTTGAAACCAGAACAAGTTTTTTACGAACTAACTTAATTCTTACTGATTAATTTCCTGTGAATGAACAATCTTTATCGTTCACTGACAGTAATCTGAATCTCAAAAAATCTTAATTAAAAAAAGTGAATTGTCAATAGTCATCTTCATTATGTCGGCCACGCTTCATTTACCATTTCATTTTGATCTCTTCATCGTAAGACAACTTCATGATCAGCCTGAACAACATTTCCACATAAGGCTGATTTCATCTGCAAACTCCGGTCAACATTACGATCAAAGCTTCTTCATTACCTCCTCATTACCGACTTCTCCTCGTATATTGACAATTCTCTTATATTGTTTTTTGAAAAGTGAATTGTCAATTGTCCGTCTTCATCATTGCCTGCTCCTTTATTTCATCAACATCGCCGATCCTCTTCATGTATTTCTTTATCATAATCGGCAGCTTCTTCCCATCTTCTGCATTATCGGCCATCCCGGGATTATTGACAATCCACTTTATATTTTATTTCAGTGAAACTTCTGCTTTTACGTTCATTCCCGTTCTTAATCTTTTGGCTACATCTTTATCAAGATTTACAAAATCGATCTTTACAGGAAGTCTCTGTACTACTTTTACGAAGTTACCACTTGCGTTATCCGGAGGAAGGATAGAGAATGTAGCACCGGTTGCTGGGGAGAAAGAGCTTACAACCCCATCAAATTCCCTGTCCGGGAAGGCATCGATTTCAATTTTCACTTTCTGTCCTTCTACCATTTTATCAACTTGAGTTTCTTTGAAGTTGGCCACTACCCATTTCTGATCGTTTTTAACCAAAGCAAACAACTGTGATCCCGCCTGTAAATATTGTCCGGCCTGAATAGGAACTTTACCTACATATCCGTCTTCAGGAGCAACAATTACCGTATAAGAAAGGTTTAATCTTGCATTTTCCACATCTACTTCTCTTTGTTTGGCCACAGAACCGGCAACACTAATTTGCTGGGAGCTTGCCGCTGTTTGAGAAGAGGCAATATTAGTCTGCTGAGCGATCTGGTTTCTTTGATCAACAAGCACCTGCAATTGTTTGTCGGCAGTCTGTTTTGCTGCCAACGCCTGTTCGTATTGTTGTTCGGTAATGGAATGGTCTTTTACAAGATTGGCATATCTTTTTAAATCCTGGGTAGTTTTCCAGACGTTTACTTTTGCTGCTTCAATCTGTGCATTGGCTGTAGTAACAGCAGCCTGTGATGAACCGATATTTTTAGAGGTTGCGGTAGTAGAAGCCTGAGCATTGGAAATATTACTTTTTGCCGTAGTCAAAGCTGCTTCTGCCTGTTCAAGCGCCATTTTCTGATCTCTGTTATCCAAAATAACCAGGGTATCCCCTTTTTTTACGAACTCATTATCCTTTACTTTTACTTCTTTTACATACCCTGAAATTTTTGAAATTACGGGAGCCATATTGGAAGTGATCTGTGCATCGTCTGTTTCTTCATGCACCTGTCCATAAGAATAGGTTCTGTATCCATAGATTCCGCCGCCGATTAAAACAACGGCTAAAATAATAGGGAAAACTAAACTTTTTTTCTTTTTAGTTTCAGTTACTTGTGTAGTATTATTTTCCATTTTCGGTATCGCTCTTAATTTATTTTGTTGTTAAAGTTCCTGTAGTTTGTAATAGTTTTCTGTAAGCCAGTGCCGCATCTGCCTTCGCATTGATAACGCCTACATTGGCTGCAATCTGGGCTGCATCAGCATCAAGAAGTTCGGTCATCGTGGCTAGACCGTTGTCGTATTTGTTTTTAGTAATTCTGTAGTTTTCATTCGCCTGTTCAGCAGATTTTTCGAAAACAGCAATTCTTTTTTTGGAATAATCCGTATTCTGATATTCTCTGTTGACGTCCAGTTTAATGTTATCATTCAACAGCTCATTGGTGGCGGAAAGCTGCATTTCTCTTGCTCTGGACTGTTTCAGTGAAGAATTTTCTTTCCAGAGATTTGATAAATTATAGGAAATCCCGACTCCGACATTCACGGCATTATAAATCGTTAAAAATTTAGGAATATCTGCTGCCACGTACCCGCCTGTAAAAGCAATGGAAGGAAGATTTTCAGCTTTTGCTGATTTTGTTCCCAGTGCTGCGGCCTGTCTTTGTTTGTCTAAAGCCTGAAGGTCTTTACGGTTTTCTCTTGCCGTATTGATATAATAATCTACTGTTCTTATGTCCTCTCCTTCTTCAATATAGTTTTCATCCACTTCGATTTCCGTTGTTTCCGGAATACCCAGTAACAGATCCATATTGATGTTGGCAATATTGTAATTGTTTTTAGCTTCAAGGAGCTGCAGTTCTATGTTTGAAGTCTGAAGATTGGCTTTTAACCTGTCGTTTCTTGCGATAAGGCCATTGTTTTCCATTTTAAGGAAAGTTTCATCCCTTTTTTGGGAAGCAGAAAGATTTTCTTCTAATACTTTAATCGACTGATTAGCCTTGAAAAGATTATTGTAAGCCTGTGCAACATTGTAGGCAATGGCTACTTTATCATTTTCAGTGCTTAATTTTGATGCTTCCACCAGATATTTTGCCGATTCAATGCCATATTTTATTCTTCCTCCGCTGTAGATGGGTACGCTGAGATTAGCCGAGCCATAGGCTACCTGATGTACTTCGGGCCCACCATCTCCGGAAACCCCCGGAAGTTTAATGTTGATATTCGGTTTTAGCGGAAGGTACATATAGCTTCCGGAAACTTTCAGCTCCGGCAACTGTCTGTTTTTTGCTTCCAGAAGGTCTGCGGTAGCTTCTTCGATCTTAGCGGCATCAATCTTCAGATTTTTGCTGTTCTGAATACCCAACTGCACAGCTTCATCAAGAGTGAGTGTTCTTTTCTCCTGTGCATTTGCCTGTGCAATCCCTATGAATAGTGCCAGTGCAATAACTGAGTTATTTATTTTCTTCATACCCTAGAAGGTCTTTTAATAAGTATTTTATATGTGTATTAAGCTCTGTGTAATAGGTTTCGTCAAAAACTTCCTCTTCATCTGTGTTGTTAAGAAATTCCTTGTACATTTCTTTTGCATTGGATGCGTAGAATAAAGTCCCGCTCACCGTGGAATGGAGAAGATAAATTGGTGGATTTTTAGTGAAAATTCCGTTCTTCAGTCCGCTTTCCAATATTTTTGAATACATGGAGATAAATCCCATTTTTGTTTGCTTCAGAAAATCTACAATATGAGGATTCTGCGTGTGCAGCTGCTCCCTCTGCATGATTCGGTAGAAACATTTCTGATGTCTTACCCGTCCTGCAAACTGATCTACGATCTTTACGATTTTTTCCCATTCATTAATATCTGTTCTTTCCAGGATATCTTTTGAGAAAAACTGCCCTTCGTTCATTCTATACTCTACCAGCTTTTCGTACAGCTTTTCTTTTGACCCGAAATAATAAGAGATCATAGAAATATTTACATTGGCTGCTTTGGCAATCTCCCTTGTGGAAGTTCCTTCGAAACCTTTTTCAGCAAAAAGCTTCTCAGCAGCAAACAATATATTTTCTTCTTTTGAAATCATTTTTTACTCTCATTTTGAGAATGCAAATGTACAACGGTTTTTTAATAAATCAAACGATTGATTGAATATTATGTTAAATTTAATCTATTTTTAATATTGGCTAAATCTAATACTCTGAATTTATTATATTTGAGTGTTAAAAAATATCAGATGAAAAAAGCAATTTCAATTTTAGCGCTCTTAAGCGTATTCACTTTAAATTTCGCACAGGAAAAAGAAGGATGTTGTGCAGGAAAAGATAAAAAGCATTGTTCTGCAGCAGACAAAAAAGCCAATGCCGAATATCACAAAGGCTGTGAAAAAAAAGAATCTACAGCCCAAAACAGAATCAAAACAAATGGTTCTAAAGATAAAAAAGCAAAGAAAACTGCTTAACTGTAAAAATAAGATCCGACCTTACAGTCGGATTTTTTATGCATTTTTATGAATATACCTCGATAGTTTTATTCCCAGATCGGTCCATACGATTTTCGGGTTTCCGTTTCTGGTAAGATGCAGATCAGCAGTACTTATTTCTTCCAGAATACTTTCGATATTGGCTCCGCTTATGAATTTTGAAAATCCCAGCCAGTTGAATCCATTGGCATCAATTTTTTTGTAAACCAGATCTTCCGACTGGTAATTCTGCAGAAGAGCAAGCCTGAAAATTTCCGAGCAGTAATTAAGAAAATTCTTTTGCTTTTCCCGGTTCCAGCCTGCAATTTCCCTGGCCCAGAAAATAATGCTTTTCAGGAATTCCGGTTTTTTCTTAACCATAAAAGCATCCCTCACCCACTGAATAAAAAGCTTTTCAAACTCATCACTTTTATTTCCCGACTGCATCAGCTTCAGAGCAGCATTAAGATCTCCCTGTGCCTGATGGATGATCTCTCCTGTTTTATCCTGAGAAACATTGAAATTTATTTTCAGATATGCTTCGATATCTTCATCATTAATTCTAGGAACTTCAACAATCTGGGTTCTGGAAAGAATGGTCGGAAGAATATCGTTGGTACTTTCTGCGGTAAGAATAATAACGGTTTTTGCAGGAGGTTCTTCTAAAAACTTCAGGAATTTGTTGGCTGCCGCAACGTTCATCTTGTCAGCACGCCAAACAATGAGAATTTTGGTTCCTCCTTCAAAACTTTTTAATGAAAATTTCTGGTTTTGGTCATCAACTTCATCAGCAGAAATAAAAAGCTGCTTATTCTCTGATTCCAAAAAGGCAGTCCAGTCATCGTAGCTGGAATAAGGAGAGTTCATAACCATCTCCCGGAATTCTTCAAATTTGTTTTTGCTTAAAGAATTTCTGTTATCAGTAAAAACCGGAAAGCTGAAATGAAGATCAAGATGATTAAGATGTTCTACTTTTGAAGCGGCATGTTCATTTTCACTGCTTAAAATTTCTTTGGCATATGCCAGAGCCATAGGCAACGTTCCGTACCCTTCCTTCCCTACGAAAAGCTGGGCGTGGCTCACTCTGTTTTCGGCAATACTTTCTCTCAGAAGCTTTTTCAGATTTTCCTGTCCGGCAATGTTCTCCCAATTCATGCCTCAAAGATAAAGAAATTTGTAATTCGTAGAATGTGATTTTTTACTTCGTAAATGAATTTTGTGTTCTGATCAGCTGTGAACTTCTATCATGTATATATAGATATGCGGAAAAATTCACAAGCAAGCGATTGGCAACTCAACATTCATCAATATTATATCTATTCATCGTCCTTAACAAACTTTAACCTCTTATAATTTTTACAATTCATTAATATTTAAGATATTTGCGCATTGTTTTAAAAATAAAGAATGAAAAAAATCTTTGTACTATCATTAATATCAGTCGGATACTTCCTAAACGCGCAGAATCTGAGTAATTCACCTTATGCGACCTACGGAATCGGAGATATTAAATATGATAATACGATCGAAACTTCCTCTATGGGAGGTATATCTACCGCTTTTATAAGCGATTTTACCAGTAATTTTAACTTTGCAAACCCTGCAAACAATGCCAATTTCGAGCTTACCAGTATTAAGCTGGAAGCTACCAACGAAAACAATTACTTCAAAACAGATTATAACAATACAAAGTCTACCAAACATTCTACGTATTTATCCAATATTTCACTGGCTTTCCCACTATCTCCAAAATTGAAGATGGGTCTTTCTTACCAGCCTTACAGTTCTAAGAGCTATGAAATTGTTCATACGGATACAGATGTGGAAACCGGTGTGACGGTAGCAAACAGATTCAAAGGAAGCGGAACGTTGAATACCGCTCAGATCGCATTAGGCTATAAAGTCAATGATAAATTTGCAGTAGGAGTCCGTGCCAATTATTATTTTGGAAACCTGTATGATCTCAATGAACTTGCATATTCCAATGCAGAGCTTATTAATGGATATGAAACCAAAAACAGCATTAAAAATTTCAACTTTACGCTGGGAGCAAGCTATCAGAACCTGAATACGAGTACCGACAGAAAGCTTACAATTGGTGCAACCACAACTTTCGGTAATACGAGCAATATGACCACCGATTACCTGAACAGTACTTATTATTATTCTGATGCCGGCCAAACGACAAAAGCCAACGAAAGTCCAATAGAAAGAAAATCTATAAGCTCTAAAAATCTTATGCCTCTTCAGGCCTCTGTAGGGGTTGGATATGGTGAAGAGAACAAATGGTTTTTATCCGTTCAGGGAGACTATAAAAAAGGAGAAAGCATTGCCTATTTCGGACAGTCTCTGGATCTTCAGGATTCTTACAGAATTTCTGCAGGAGGATGGTACCTACCGAATTATAACAACTTCAGAAGTTATTTTTCCAGAATTGTATACCGTTACGGAGCTTTTTATGAAAAAGGAAACCTGCAGATTGCAGGACAGAACATCAATAAATTCGGGGTTTCCGGAGGGGTTCTTCTTCCATTCAAAAACAGCAGCATAACAAGAATGAGCGGGCTTGAGCTCGGGATTGAGGTAGGAAAAAGAGGAACACTTAAGAATAACCTCATTAACCAAAATTATATCAACCTCAAAGTTGGATTCAATTTTGCAGACAAATGGTTCAGAAAGACTCTATATAACTAACATGAAGTTTTTCAGAAACATATCATATAAAAAAAATATAGCATACCTTTTTAGTTGTGCTATATTTTTTATGGTAACATCCTGTGAAGAAGATCTCACCAATAATAAGGGTAAAAACAATAAAAACTTTGCATCACAAATCATCAATAACGCCAATATTATCCAGCGGGATTCAGGTTTTGTGACAATGCGCGCGAAGGCTCCGATCATTGAAAAATATGAGCTTATCGACAGCCCTTATACCGTGGCAAGAAAAGGAATTGACATTCTCTTTTTCGATAAAAAGAAGCCTAAAACCCCGGGGACGATTAAAGCCAAATATGCTAAGTTCTACGATTACAAACAATTCTATGAGGCAAGAGGTGATGTAAGAATTACAACAAACGAAAATGACCGGTTTGCTATGCAGACTGTATTCTGGGATCAGCGCAAAAAAAGAATCTATACCCGTGATACCGTATATGTAACCATGAAAGACGGTTCCACACTTATCGGAGCACATGGAATGACTGCGAAAGATGACTTTTCCGAATACGTATTTTATCAGAATTCGGGAGATTTTACAACCGATAAACTTTCTGAAAATCAAAAGTAGTTTACATGATCTGGCACGTGATAGGATTAATGTCCGGAACAAGCTTAGACGGCCTGGATATTTGTTTTGTAAGATTTGTAAAAGGTTATTCCTGGAGTTTTGAAATTATTAAAGCTGAAACTGTTTTATATTCCGACACTCTGCATCATCAGCTGAACCACGCAATAGATCTCCCTGCTGAGCAATTATTGGAATTACATTCTGAATATGGTTTTTTTTTAGGTAAAACCGTAAAAAACTTTATTGAAAAACATAACCTGAAAAATATTGATCTCATTGCTTCGCATGGACACACGGTTTATCATCAGCCTCAAAAGAAATTTACCTTTCAGATCGGTGACGGCAGAGCGATTAAGCTGGAAACAGGTATTCCTGTTGTTTACGATTTCAGAAGCCAGGATGTTCTGATGGGCGGTAACGGAGCGCCTCTTGTGCCGATTGGTGATGAACTTCTTTTCCCCGAATACGATGCCTGCCTCAACCTTGGTGGTTTTTCAAATATTTCATTACGATCTGAAGGCAAAAGAATTGCTTTCGACATTGCACCGGTAAATATTGTTCTTAATAAACTGGCTCAACATTTCAATAAAGATTTTGATGAAAACGGAAATTTAGCCAGAAATGGAAATATCAATGAACGTCTTCTTTCCGCATTAAATTCATTACCCTTTTATCATCAGCCACATCCTAAATCTTTAGGAATTGAATGGTGCAACGAAAATATATTCCCAAGACTTGAGAATGTGGACAGTTTGGATGCCTTAGCAACATTTACCGAACATACTGCTCACCAGATTGCTGAGGTAATTAATAAAAATCATCTTAAAAATGTCCTTTTTACAGGCGGTGGAACGTGCAATCAATATTTAATTGAAAAAATCAGTTCCAAAACACAGGCAGAAATTATGATCCCGGAAAAAGAAATCATTGATTTCAAAGAAGCCTTGATTTTTGCATTAATGGGCGTTCTCAGGATAAACAATAGTATTAATGTCCTGTCATCAGCAACCGGAAGCCCGTACGATCACAGTTCGGGAATTATTGCATAAAAAAAACCTCCACTTGAGGAGGTTTGATTATTTATAAGCTTCAATCTTATCGGTAAGGGTATTGATAAAGTTCTGAAGGGGCTTTTCCACCATCATTTTGATAAACGGATTAAACTTTCCTTCAAACAGCATCTGTACTTCTGTCTGATTTTCATTAAGAGGATGTAAAGCAGCAGTCAGTGAAAAATCAAGGCTGGAACTTGCAGACTTCAAAACTGCCTTTTCATCGGTTACTTCATCAATTTTCAGAGCAATTTCCGGCATCCCCTGCAATCCGAATTTAAATCCGTCTTCTCTCGTTTCAAACTTCTGTAAACCATCCGGCATGAAATCTTTGTAATTTTCAGGAGATTTCAGTATTTCTACCAGGTCTTTAGATGATTTATTCACAATAATCTTTCGTCCTTCTAAATTCATTTTTTATTTTTGTATTAAATTCTTAATTCTTACAAATATATGTATAAAGTTTTTGTGAACGAAAAAAAATTACTGTTGTCTAAGCAATCTGAAAACTTAGAAAAAACGCTTGGATACGAAAACGTCACAAGCCTTGAGATCGCTCTTGATCTTCTTGAAAATACATCTGTAAAGGAATTAAATGTTTTCGGAGAGAATATCGATGAGATATGGAGGGAGTTTCAGAAACTTTTCAGAATTATAGAAGCTGCAGGCGGTATTGTGAGTAATCCTGATGGTGATATTCTTTTCATCAAAAGACTTGGAAAATGGGACCTTCCGAAAGGAAAAATGGAAAAGGGGGAATCCCGTGAAGAATCTGCCGTAAGGGAAATTGAAGAAGAAACAGGATTGCAGAATGTAGAACTACTAAGCTTTATTAACACGACCTATCATATTTATATTGAAAGAAACGGTGACAAGGTACTGAAATGCACCCATTGGTTTGAAATGAACTTCGATGGTGAAGATACTTCAAAACCACAGATCGAAGAAGGTATTACAGAAGTTGCCTGGAAAAACACCCTTCAGATCGAAGAAGAAGTCTTTCCAAGCACCTTCAAAAATATCAGACTGATTATACAAGAATTCTGGAACAAAAAACTTAAATAAAATCTATTGCTTTTTCCAGAGCAATACCTCTTGAACCCTTCAGCAGGATATTTTTGGAGAATATTTTATTTACCTTAAGATATTCGGTTAAAGATGCTGTATCATCAAAACTTAACTGCGAATGGTTCACTGTTCTGAAAATTTTGCCAACGGTGATAATTTCATCAAACTCTAATTCCTGGGCAAGTTTTAGAATATCCAGGTGTTCTTTCTCACTTTCATCACCAAGTTCCAGCATATCACCAATGATGATCGTTTTTGAACCCTGGAATGTAACAAAGTTCCTTATGGAAGCGGCCATTGAGCTCGGATTTGCATTATACGTATCTAAAACCAGTGTCTTATTTCCTTTTTCAACAATCTGAGATCGCATATTGGTGGGTGTATAATTTTCAATAGCGCGAATGATATTCTTAAAATCAATTCTGAAATGAAGTCCAAGACTTGCAGCTGCGCAAAGATTGGTAAAATTATATTCGCCTGTAAGCTTTGAAACGGCTTTTTGATCATTATACTTCAGCCCTACAAAATGTTGTTCCGAAAACAATTCAAACTGATAATCTGATGCTGTATTTCCGAAAGTGATTTTAGGCGAATAATCCTTAGTTTTTTCAACCTGGATAGGATCATTTTCATTAACAACAATTGTCTTGCTGTTATGTTTAAGATAATCGTACAGTTCAGACTTCCCTTTAATAACGCCTTCCACTCCACCAAATCCTTCCAGATGCGCCTTTCCGAAATTGGTTATATATCCGAAATCAGGCAGGGAGATCGTGCAGAGAAACTCAATTTCTTTCTGATGGTTGGCTCCCATCTCAATCACTGCCATCTCATGTTCCGGTTTAATAGAAAGTATAGTTAAAGGTACTCCGATATGGTTATTCAGATTTCCGCGGGTATATTGAACATTAAATTTTTCAGAAAGTACGGCATGGATAATTTCTTTCGTAGTGGTCTTTCCATTACTGCCGGTTAAGCCGATGACAGGAATCTGAAGTTTATTTCTATGGTATATGGCGAGTTCCTGTAAAAATTCCAACGTTGAAGGAACATAGAAAATATTCTTTTCTATATTTTCATACGCCTGTTGTTCTACAATCACAGCCAGCGCACCTCTGTCAATCGCCTGTTCAGCTAAAGTGGCTGCATTGAAATTTTCTCCTGAAAAGGCGAAGAAAATATCATTCTTTTCGATTTTTCTGCTGTCGATAACCACATGTGCAGCTTGTAAAAACAAAGGGTAAAACTGTTCTGTATTCATGGTTCAAAAATAAAAAACCTTCCAGAATTCCGGAAGGTTTTTTGAAAATTATTTTGATAAATATTATCTTCTTGTTCTACTCTTATCGTTTGCTCTTGCATCCTGAGCCACACGGAATCCAATCCATCCGTATGCTTTATTTTCATTTTTATATCTTCTTTGTCCCGGATCCAGCCAGTAAGCTGTATCTTGCCAAGAACCTCCTTTTACCACTCTGATATCGTTGGAAACTCCAGAAGTTCTTTCTTTTCTGTCTTTCTGTAATATTACTTTACCGCTACCATCTACAATAAATCTTGATTTAGGAGCATTGTACATATCATATGCAGAAGCTGAATCAGAAGCATTTCTATAATCTAAGGAAGACATTCTGTCGCCATCTCTATAGTTTCTATAGTCAGCGATGGTTTCTCTTTCAAACTGACCCGGCAGGTTTTTGTAAACTAATCTTCCATCTGCCAAAGTATCATACTTGATTCCATTTTCATCTACCATCTTATAAGTACCGTCTCCGTTTCTTACGATAGCCTGAGGCATATTCCCTCTGTAATAGTTGAAATCACTAAAATCTTCATCAATGATTGGTCTGTATACATCTGCCGTCCATTCTGCAACGTTTCCGTACATACCATAGATCCCAAGATCATTGGAAGGAAATTGTCTAACATCAGAAGTCTGTGCAGATCCGTCATTTTTCCAGCCTGCGATACCGGAGTAATCACCAGCACCCATTTTGAAGTTTTCAAGGAACATCCCTTTTTCTCTTCCTTTGGTACCTCTCAATTTTTCAATCTGAGGGGTTTTGCCCATATATTGGTTGTACTCTCTGTTTTTAGCCAATCCTAAAGCTGCATATTCCCATTCTACTTCTGTTGGAAGTCTGAATTTTGTTACCATAGCAGCGTTCGGAGCTCTGTTTGCAGCAAGCAATCTTTGGTTGGTTGTTTTCAAACCTGTTTTTTGCTGCATTCTTTTTTCGTTGATGTACCCCTGCATTTCAGGATCATTCGATTTGAACTTATCCATATTGAAAGCAGTTCCGCCTTGGTTATTCGATTCGTTGATGTACAAATCTTTAGCAATAATACCGGCCTGCATCAAAGCTTTTTCATTAGCTCTGTCAGACAACCATTCGCAATATCTGTTTGCCTGAGTCCATGATACTCCCACTACCGGGTAGTAATCAAACTCCGGAGAACGGAAATACGTCTCGTTGTAATCATTTCTAGATAATTTGTTGTCCCACAATAAGGTATCCGGTAAAGCACCGTTGTAGATTTCCTTGAAGCTAGGATCGCTTGGAGGGAATACATACTTCAACCATGTAAGGTATTCGCGGTATTCGTAGTTAGTAATTTCAGTTTCCCCGATAAAGAACGAACTTACCTGCATTCTGCGCGGTGAGTTATTCCAATCGTGCATAACATCATCTTTCACTAATCCCATTGTAAAAGTTCCACCTTCTACATATACCATTCCCGGCCAACCTTTCTGCTTTTGTTGCTTTCCTGCAAAAAACCAACCTTGTTTTTCGTTTGGTTTCCAACCTGTTTTGCTGACAAACTTTTTAGTACCGCCGCCATTATTAGATCCTCCGCAACTGGTTAATGCAAGTGTAGAACTTAATGCTATTAATGAAAACAACTTTAGTTTTTTCATAGTCGATATAAATATTTTCAAAGTACAAAGAAAAAATAAATTATTCAATAAATCAAGTAAAGAGTTGATTTTTTTGAAAAACGTTAACAAATTAATTTTATTGTATCACAATTTAATTATAAAATTTTCATTTATTTTGTAATTCAGAAATTTCAATAATAAATATGAAACAAAAAATTTCTCTTTTATTTTTATTAAGCTTTGTATCGACACTCTGGGCCCAGAGAATTTCCATAGAATGGGACGGCTCTAAGATCCGGGATTATGGTGATACAAAACTTAATCTTCCCAATTTTAAAAATCAGGGATTTTCATTCAGCCAAAATAACATTTTTATAACAACCAAACAACAGGTTGGCGAAAAGCAGTTAAAAGTTTCTAATCCCGTATGGGAAAACATCTCCGGAAAAGATTTATTTGAATTAAGCAAAGATCTTCTTCCTGATTATGAAATTAAAGATGTTACGTATTACAATCTGGAAGGAGAGCGTTATGCCGGCATTAATGTAGCTTTATTTAAGAGAGAGAAAGGACAGGTACAGAGACTTTCTTCATTTGAAATTTCGGAAACCAGTGCACCCAACAGTTTTGGAAGTGCGTTAAAGGTAGGAACAACAGCCAACCCTCTATCAACGGGAAATTTTTACAAAATCAAAGTTGACAAATCCGGTATTTTCAAGATTACAAAACAATTTTTACAGGACAACGGGATCAATCCTTCATCTGTAAATCCCAAAAACTTCAGAATCTACGGAAACGGAGGCATCATGCTTCCTGAATTTAATCAGGATGTAAAATATAGCGCGCTTCAGGAAAATGCAATCCAGGTGGTTGGCGAAGATGACGGTGTGTGGAATGATAATGATTATGCCCTGTTTTATGCCCAGGGTCCGGATGGATACAATCTGTACAACACTTCCAACGGAAACGGATTTAAAAGAACCGATACCAGAAGTGACAGAAGCGAAAATGTAAAAAATATTTATGAGGATTTTTCTTATTATTATATCAATTTTGATAAAGGTCCCGGGAAAAGAGTTTCCACGGTAGATGTTAATCTGCCTGCTACCCCACTCATTACAAGGTTTGATAACTACCAGGTCATTAATAAAGACCAGAAAAATCTGATGAAAGTAGGAAGATTGTGGGTGGAAGAAACCCCGTTTACTACTGATAAGGCGGTGACTTTTACTACAGCATCAGCCGTTCAGGGTGGTGATGTGATACGGTACAGAGTACAGGTAATCGGCTACAAAGCGCAGCAAAACAGCATGTCATTTGATATTAATACCCTGAATCCTTCAACAACCGTTATCCCTGCTGCAAATTCTGGCGGAACCAATGAGTTTTTCCCGCTGAGATATTCGGGGACAATTTCTGGATTGAGCGGAAGCCAGATTACATTCAATTTAAAACCTAATATTACGGTTAATCCTAACGGAAACTTTTATGTAGATTATCTGGAGGTACAGTATAAAGACAACCTGAGCTTCAATGGAACACAGATGAATTTCAGAGATTTTTCATTGGTCAGCGGAAGCAATACTACATATGGTTTCAGTTTATCTAATGCCGCTTCTGCGGAACAGGTCTGGGACGTTACCGACATTACGAATGCTAACAGAAGAGTAAATAAGGCGGCGGGAAATACAACATTTAATTTTGCATACACAACAGCAGATCAGAGTTTTAATAATGAATTTGTAGCCTTTAAAGCTGATGCTGCCTATGCACCGCAGTTCGTTGGTCGTATTAATAACCAGAATCTTTCGGCACTTCAAAATGTAGATTACCTGATTATTACAGTTCCGGAAATGATGGGGCAGGCCCAGAGACTTGCCAATTACCATCAGACAACCAACAATTATAATGTACAGATTATAGATACAGATAAGATATTCAATGAATTCGGAAGCGGAAGCAGAGATCTTACAGCAATCAGAGACTTTGTAACAAAACTGAATACTCCTTTGGGCACATTAAAATATGTATTCATTTTAGGAGATACATCTTATGATTTTAAAAACAGGATCTCCAACAATTCCAATGTCGTGGTAAGTTATCAGAGTGAGGAATCTTCTGATGTGATAAGATCTTTCGTGACAGACGATTATATTGTGATGACAAAGCCTCAGACAACAGAATTTATCACCAATAACCTTCCGGACCTGCCAGTAGGGAGACTTCCTGCCGCCAATGTGACTGAAGCCGCAAATATGATGGACAAAACGCTGGCCTACTACAACAGTTTATCGGGACAGTCAACGCCGTTCGGAGAATGGAAAATGAAGCTTGATTTCATCGTAGATGATGACAATGATGGCGGAACACCTTTCCATACGGTAATGAATAATTCTTTGGCCACTGTTTTTGAACAGCCGACCTCAGTCCTTAAAGAGTACAATGTGAGAAAATTGTACCTGGATGCTTTTCAGGCGCAGAGTACAGCGGGTGGACAAAGATACCCTCAGGTAAACCAGGCCATTTCGAATGATATCGGAAATAGCTTGTATATGTTTTATTTTGGGCATGGAGGAATCAACGGATGGGCTCAGGAAAGAGTTTTAACATTATCTGAAGTTCAGAATGCCAATAATTTTTCTAATGTATACAGCAGATTCCCTTTTGTATCGACTATTACCTGCGAATTTACCCTTTGGGATGAGCCGGAAACCGCTTCTGCCGGTGAGCAGTTCCTTAAGATGAAACAAGGCGGGCCTGCAACCATGATTACTTCAAGCCGTGCTATTGATGTAGGATACGGCGTAGATTTTACGAATCTGTACACTCAGAATATTTTTAAACTGAATAATGATGATTTTCTAACACTGGGAGTTGCCCATCTCAATGCCAAAAAGCAAAAAGGTGCTGCAACAGACCACCTGAAAGTTAACTTTCTGGGAGACCCGGCTATGAAACTCAGCAGACCAAAACGATTATTGGTCATTGACAATATAGAAACACCGGTTCCGGGACTTATCAGAGGTTTGGATTTCGTAAAAGTAAAAGGACACATTAATAATCCGAACGGAACGACTAATACGAATTTCAACGGACGAGTTGTCATCAATATTTTTGACAAAAGATTAAATAAGACCACATTAAATAATGACGGAGTACTTACTCCTGTTCTACAATATACAGAAGAAGGAAGTGCTATTGTAAAAGCTTCGGGAACTGCCGTAAACGGCGTATTCACGGTAGAATTTTACGTACCGAAAGATATTAATTATGCTGTGGGACAAGGAAGAATTTTAGGCTACGCAGATAATAAAGCGAGTGACGTATTTAATAATCAGTCAGTTCAGGTGGGAGATATTAATCCAAACGGAATCAATGATAATGAACCTCCAAAAGTAAAATTGTATATGAACAATACCAATTTTGCAGAAGGAGGGATTACAGATCAAAATCCGATGCTGCTCGCATGTATTACGGATGATACGGGAATAAATTCTACGGGATCTGGTATCGGTCACGATATTACTGTATATTTGGACGGCCAAATTATCAATACCGTTGTACTGAATGACTTTTTTGCTTCCGGAGAAGGAAACGGCTGCCTGAACCCGAGTCTGGCAGACTACCAAAAGGGGAACGTCACCTACCCTTTCAGGAACCTTTCAATAGGACAGCATCAATTGACATTTAAAGTTTGGGATATAAACAATAATTCTACAACTGCAACGTTAAATTTTGAAGTTAAGGATGAAGCCGACCAGCACCTGGTGATCAACAGACCGTTAAACTGGCCAAATCCTTTTACCAATAAGACGTATATTCAGTTTGAGCATAATTGTGATGATATTTTGGATGTGAATGTTCAGATTTATACCATTACCGGAAAACTGGTAAGAACTTTATCCCAGCCTGTGGTAGCAGAACCCTTCCTACAGGGCTTTAGAACGCCACGTCAGGCTATTGAATGGGACGGAAGAGATGATTTTGGTGCCACAGTAGCAAAAGGTACGTATATTTTTAAGATATTTGCAAAAAGTCAAAATCAAGAAAAATGCAAAGGAAGTGCTACAGCTGTAGAAAAAATGGTACTTTTGAAATAAATTTAAAACAATAACAATAATAATATCAACAAAAAACTGATAATATATAAAAGACAACATATGAATTTAACTACTAAACTGCTTTTAGGAATTGGGTTAAGTGCTGGCTTTTTAGGCTACTCTCAGGATTTAAGCCTTGTAAGACCTGTATTAACCGGAGCTCCTTTCTTAAGAATCGCGCCAGATGCAAGAGCTGGAGGTATGGGAGACCAGGGTGTCGTTACCTCTCCTGACGCTTTTTCTCAATTCTGGAATGCTGCAAAATATCCTTTCAGCAGAACAAGTTCTTCCGTGGGATTAAACTACACTCCATACATGGGAAAACTTACCAATGATGTGTTTTTATTATATGGAGCGTTCCATAAATTTTTAGGGCAGGAAGAGCGATCTACCATTTCGGCAAGTATTTATTACTTCAATATGGGTGAAGTAGATCTTACTCAGTTAGTAGGAAACGAAGTAACTTCATTGGGTACTTCCAAGCCAAACGAATTCTCAATAGACGTAGCGTATGGACTTAAACTCTCGGATTCTTACTCTATGGCTGTTACCGGTAGATTCATCCGTTCAGACTTAGCCGGAGGATTCAATACAGATACTACTCTGAAGCCAGCCAACAGTTTTGCAGTAGATGTTTCCGGATATTATACTTCTCCGAGATTTTCAGGTTTAGGAAATATGGACGGGAAACTGAATGCAGGTTTTGCTGTACAGAACCTAGGTCCTAAATTAGATTATACCGGAAATGAAGAATCAAGATCCTATCTTCCGACAATGGCAAGATTAGGGGTTGGTTACGATATGTATCTTGATGACATGAACAGAGTCGGCATCAGCGTTGAAGGTTCCAAAATTTTAGTTCCCGGTTCAGAATTCGTAGGAACAGACCCGAATACAAGACAGCCTATCTACGAAGTTCCGAATGTTGGTGTAATGGCCGGTATCGGAAAATCTTTTAAAAATAAAAATTCCATCATGTACAGCGGTGCGCTGGAATATTCTTATGATAACGCATTCTCTGTAAGAACCGGTTATTTCCACGAAAGTGAAGAGCAGGGAGCAAGACAGTTTGCTACGGCAGGTATCGGATTAAAATACCGTTCTTTCGGTCTTGATATCTCTTATCTTATTAATATGTCAAAAATCAATACCGCATTGGACAACACCCTTCGTTTCGGGCTTACCTGGAATATTGGAGAAGAAACGTCAAATGTAGATTATTAAGAAATTTTACATACAAATTCAAAAGTCCCTTATTTTATGGGACTTTTTTTTTATAACTGACAACGTACAGTTTTGATGCTATTCAGCTCGTTAATTTCTTGATATAATAAATACCGAAGTTTATACATTATTAATAATATTAAAAGCGACCCTTTGATGTGAAGTCGCTTTGTTTGTAGTTTATCAATTTAAAATGCTTCAATTACAAAAGATGTAAAGCTGTTGGTATTAAATTTAGAATGATTATTAATCCTATAATATAAAGAATCATCAGCACTACTTATATAGGTAAGAAATCCAACAGATGAACCTACCAATGCCCCTATACTACCAGCAGTATACGTTTGCCAGATATTATAATTAGAGCTGTTAAATGATAATGTAGTATTGGTTGTAGTTGCATTATTGGCTCCGAACCATGCAATCCTGTCACAGTAATAATTCGCTGTACCTGAAGGAGGAGTCAGCATCCTGATCTGAAAAGAATAAAGATCTCCCGAATAAATAGCCCTGAATTCTAAGTTACCGACTAATATTGTTTTCGTTGGGTCCGGATAGGCCTGATATACCAGTTTTCCTGAAATCCCTCCCTGGTCGCTAGAATATACCTGGACAGATGACCATTTTGGGCTACTTGCTGTTCCCCTATTAAAAACAATACCCGGGCCATTAATCGTTGTAGCAGTATTATAGGCTATCAATCCGGAAGCCGGTGAAGGTATTGTCGTAACATCTGTTACTCCTGTAAGCGCCACCTTGGGAATTAGCATTCCTTTGCTGGAAGAATTCACCTCTAATGCTGCACTTGCATCCGGAGCACTCGTACCTATTCCCACAGATCCGTTATCCCTGGCTACAAAATCTGTTCCTGCAGTTCTGGCCGTCCCATCTGATTTCGTTCCCAGCTTTACCATTGAGTTGGCGGTATCATTAATCCATGCATCATTGGTCGTATCTCCTGCAGAAGCTGCACCGGTAATTTTCTGCCATGAAGTACCATCAAAAAAGTAATACCCTTCTGCCGTAATATTTGCAGTTTTAGTGCTTGGTGAAGTTACCGCTGAGGTGGCATAAAGAATAGCTCCTTTTTGCGCAGTTCCGTATTGGTTATCGCCTGCCCGGATCTGGTCACCCGTTAACCTAGGGGCAATAAGCCCTTCTGGTTTGCTGCCGTCTGTAGTTTTTGCGGAGATATCCAGACTTGCTTTTGGATTATTTGTGTTGATCCCCACTTGAGAATAAGCCGTTAGACTGAATAAACAGGCAGCCATTGTAATTATGCTTTTCATTGAATATATTTTTATGATAAGTAATAATTATCGTGTATATAGATTTAGTATTTTTTAAAAACACCAGACTATGTCCGCTCATCTGGTGTTTAAGATCAAATGTGTTAAAAGAATCCGTTCGGACATTTTAGCTATCGTTCCTAAGGCTTCAGCAGCCACCCACCCTGTGTGCTGCTGAACAGACTCCCTACCAGCATGCAAGCAGACCCCCTGCTTGCTACGTAGTACGATGCCTGTTTACTGTACCGTCAGTACTTTATCAAATTTAGCAACCCTAGCCTCTTTCAGCACCTGGCTTCCTGAAAACTGAGTTACTACTTCCAGATTATAGATTCCTGCTGCCAGCGGAGGGATAATAATCATCAACTCCGATGGGTTATTGGTTACCAGGTCACTGGCATCTACTGCAGTTCTTGTATTGGTTGTCGTATCAATAAAAAAGATCCCATTATCGGTTGATTCCCCAGCTATTTTTATTTTAGCCCCTGTGATCTTAAGGTTTTTACCCGGTGTCAAAAGATCATTTACCGATGCGGTCTTCACGTCTTTTACCTGGAGTATGACAGAAGAGGCCTCCGCCACTCCGAGAATATTGACTTCTATCGTCGGGATTTCTGCCCGCAGCTTCTCCCCCTGGTTAAACTGGAAAAGGATGCTGTGCTTATCTGGATTATAGGTTTCCGAAGGATTATCGAACACGCCGCGGATCGTCGTATTGGCGGTAAAGTAGCCCGTGTTGACGGAATACCCGTCGCAGAGCTGGTAGGCCATTTCCTTCAGGAAGAGCTCTGTAGCATGCGCCATGGCAGAAGCAGAAACATCGGCACCGCCGCGGCTTGCCGCTGCATTGCATATATCCTGTACGGAAAGGGAACGCTCGCTTACTGTACGTGCGATAAAATCATTGGGATTGTCTTTGGTTAATACATTGTCGTACAAATAGGCTTTGATTTTGTGTAAGATATTGGCCATCTGATATTAAATTTTGGTTTTAACTCTGTTTAAAACAGGGCATTATCCTGATAGCCGCTGTTTGGCTTCTAAAGATAATACCCTGTAAATCTGATACATTAAAAACTTAGTAGTAATTCCATTTTGCACCATCATAAACCACCACCGCCTTCATGGCAGAATCCCACATGGCGAGGCCTTTTACGCCGGTTATCGTGCGCTGGTCTATCAGAACTGCTCTGGGTAATACCAAAGCCTTATCTGAAGATTCTATAATCAACGCGCCTGTTGCGCTGCTGGAATTGGCGCCTATGATCACCCCGTTGCCGGTATCTGCTCCCGTTGGAGCTCCTCCGGTCTGCCCTCCCGAAGTGGCTGTACTCCAGGCATTATTGGCATAAAACCTGAAGCTGCCCGTGGCTGCATCGAAAACCATACTGCCGTTGGTTCCCGTCATGGCGGATGCATCTGTCACCACCGGAAGACGGATCCCTCTTACATCGGTACCGAATTCCAACGCCACTGAGCTGTTGGTGAGCGTGGTCTTTCCTATCGCCACTTGGGCATGAAACCACCCGGCAAGAACAAGTGCTGCTAATATTATTATATTTTTCATCTTCTTTATTAATTTGTTAAATCCGGGGCTGTAACAGGTACAGCCCGGATTAGTTGTTATGGTTTAATTACAGAAAATATTGATGTTGCCGTTACTTCCTGTACTGTAGTCCCCTAGTTTTCTCCAGATGGTGCCTGTATAGACTTTCATCGTGTTATCGCTAAGATCATAGATGATCATTCCTTCGATCGGGTTAACGATTGCAGCAGTGCTGGCTACGCGGCTTACCACCAATCCTTTGGAGTTGGAATTGATCTCCAGGTAGGTGTTTGGAAGCGTTGGCTTCCAAGCTGCGGAAGGAATGGTACTGATACCGGATTTTACATCGGTAAGGTCTCCTCCGGAGATGCCCAGATCTTTTTTGGCTAATGTAAAATAGGATACATTATTGTCTCTGAAGTTTACGCTTACATCGATATTGTTGCCGGTTCTGGTCACTGCACGGTACACTACGTTTGAAGTAAAGTTGGCATTATCACTCACGATCAGGTAATAGCGTTCATTTCCGGATAAGGCCGGCAATGAAGTGGCATCAAAACGTAAGTTGATACAGCTGATACCTCCGGTATCCTGAACTTTCCAGCGTTTAGCCATTGCTTCAGTAGTACTGAAAGTAATTCCCGAAACGGTAACTGCAGTACCGGTAAAGGTATATGCTCCTGTAGTCTCCCCGATGACCAATGACTGAAGGTCTGTACCAATGGCAGCATGGGTGCTGTTGGCGTTGGTAAAATTGGTATCGGTAGATAAAGTGAGCACACTGCCGCTGTTCACCGATTTGGAGATTCGCTGGTGTAAAGTCGACACATCATCTCTCAGTATTCCAAATATATTATTATTAAACCCTGTACTTGTCGCAGCATTCCAAATAACTCCTCCTGAAGAATTTAAATAAGAATGAGCTAAGGTCTGTCCATATTTGATAGCCAGATAACTTTGTACTCTTTGTCTTTCTGTAGTTGTTAATGTTTTGTCATAGGTCACTACTTCGTTTATATTTCCTGAGGTAAAATTTGCATAGCTGCCACCAGCATTATATCCTCCTACCATATACCTTGGAAGGCCTCCTGCTGTAATTGATCCTGAAAATGTACCGGTTGCCGCCGTATTACCATTTATAGCATACGATAAATTCCCCGAACCGGATGAAAAATTAATAATACTAGGCAAACTACTCGTTTGACTTAAACCCGTATTAGTAATAAAACCTGAAGTTGTAGGGAAATGGGCTGTAGTATTTTCTAAACTTAATCTGGAAGAAACACCTCCATTATCAGATATTTGGAAATAAACTCTTGCCCCGCTTCCTCCGGTAACACTTAATGCTCCAAACATTTCATTATTAGTAGCATTTAAAACATTTAACATACTTGGGAATGTACTTTCCAAAATGTCAGATGTTCCATCATAAGTAATGCTTGGATTAAAATTCCATCCATTGCTGCTGTAAGAAGGCTGTCTTAATGCTGTTGCTTGTGACAGGTTGGCTAAATTAGCATTTGCTGACTGGTTTTTCCACGAACTTACCGTACTTCCATTAAGTGTCACATCAGCATCCGATTTAAACCAGCTTGTTGTACCGAATACACCACCCGGAGCTGTTGCTATTGCTGCAAAGCTGAAGAACTGCCCTGTTGCAAAATCTACTGTTGCCGTGTAATACTGCACGCCACCTAAAGTTTCCAACGTCATGGCTGTTCGGGTATCACTACCATCAAACGTTGCATCTGCACTCACCACTAGGTTAAGAGAGGATATATTTCCTGTAACCTGGCTTGCCGGTAAAGCGACTTTCACCGTTCCTACCGTTCCGGTTTCCTGTACTTTCCAGATACGCGTCATTCTGACAGTTAATCCTCCAAATACAAAAGAAGTGGCAAAAGATGTACTTCCTGTATCTGAACCCCAAACCAAAGAAGATAAGTCTGCTGCAAAGCTATTCGTATTGTTCGCATTGGTATCGGCAATATTTACATTTCCAATTACCGGCTGCAATCCGCTGTTCACACTTTGAGACTGTTTCTGGGTTAATCCTGAAGCATCATCTCTCATGATCCCTGCGATATTATTGTTATAGCCGGTATTTGTAGTTGCATTCCAAATTACTGCTGAAGCTGAATTCAGATAATTCTGTGCTATAGTCTGATCTAAAGTAAATCCGTATTTAACGGCTAAATAACTTTCTACTCTTTGTCTCTCATTTACACTTAATGCATTGGTGTTAAATACCACCTCTCCTATTTTTCCATTATAAGTTGGTCCAATATTCATAGGAGAGTTATTCCCCGTATAGTTTATCAATGCATTTCCGCTTGTCAACTGTAATCCGTTACGACGCAGAGAATTCTTAGGGGTAAGACTATTGTTATTCCAGCCAGTCCATAAATACGGTGTATTTAGCGTTCCTCCCCAAGCTGTAAAAATCCTGCTGTTATTAGCTCCATCCCAATACACATTACCATCTGACCAAGGGGTATGCATTGTAATTTGAACTCCGGATCCCAGCAGAGATTCAAGAAAAACGTTCGAATTGCTTGCCACTTTTGTAGTATTGACAACAAAAGCTGAAGCATTGCTGTAGGTAGTTGTACCCAGAATTCCATCAGCATCAGTAAGAACATCATTTGACCCGTCGAAATCCATCACCGGATTAAAGTTGATATTATCCGTTGTATTGTCTTTATACAAAGGCTGGTTGGCTGCTGTATTCTGTATCACATCATTGTCATTCACACTCACATCATCCCAGTTATTTACGGCTGCATTATTGGTGTAAGTGCCCGCTTTATCGGCACGCAGCCATAAGGATGAACCGGGAACTCCTCCGGGACCGATTACTTTTGCTCCAAAAGTAAAGTACTGTCCGCTGGTAAAGTCTATATCTGCGGTATAATGGGTCACACCATTGATTGTTGTCGTTGTTGTTAACGGATACCACGTGTTTCCGCTGGCAAATGTAGGATCGGAGCTTACAATAATATAAGCATTCTCCCCATACGCTACTGCAGCCGCACGCATCGCTACTTTAACGGTTCCTACCGTTCCGGTTTCCTGAACCCTCCAGATCCTGCTCATACGATACGCAAAGTTTAACCCGGAAGGAATATTATTGTTTACCGAAGTGATATAGGTTAGTGGAAGACCATTATCTCCCCAAACCAATGCCGATTTATCTGCAGCAAAATTATTGGTATTCACCGCATTGCTTGCAGCAATGCTTCCATTTCCTATTACGACCTGTGTTCCGCTGTTTACACTTTGGGATTGTTTTTGGTTCAACGCTGAAAAGTCATCTCTCGCAATACCGGCTACATTATTTTGATAGGCAGCATCAGAATTCCAAAATCTTGTAGTTCCATCAGATGCCAAATAGTCTCCTTCTACAATACTTCCTGATATCACTTCTCCCAGAATTCCGTCTCCATCAACATTACGAGGTAAGGATGTTCCATATTTAATTGCTAAATAAGTATTGAGGCGGATCCTTTCTAAAGTGGAAATATTTCGGTTGAATGCTACAAACTCCCCTATAACTCCATCTAGAGCACTATTAGCAGCAGCAATATCTCCTAAACGAATAATATTGCAACTTGTAATTGAAGTACCACCTGTAAAATTAAGTACCGTATTACCATTAACCAGTACATTCGATCCGTTTGCTGTTGTTCCGTTAAACGAAGTTAAATTAATCGTTGGATTTCCGCTGTTTCCTCCATTATAAAAAATAGCCGTGTTGTCATTTGCCACCTGGTTGGTGGTTACAGCACGTTGCTCCAGCACGACTCCGGTATCAGTTCCCCACAAATCATAGGTAGAAGTATTATCTGCATCATATACTATCGCAACATCTGCATTAAATGACCCTGTACGACTCACATCTGCCTGAATCATTCCCCATGTATCAGGTACAAAATCGGCCACTTTATTAAAGTTTAAAGTACGTGTTAAGCCCAATGAACCTGATGCCGGCGCACTACAATCAGAAATATCAAAACGAAGATTTTTACCATTTCCTGATTGATCTAACCATGTGGTTGAACCTGTAAGCCCTATATCTCCCCGAAGCCAGACAAGTGGATTCAATACTCCTCCCGGTGATGTTACAAAAGCCGCAAAAGTAAAGAACTGCCCTGTTGCAAAATCTACTGTTGCTGTATAATACTGTACTCCGCCTAAAGTTTCTAAAGTCATGGAAGTTCGAGCATCTGTTCCATCAAACGTTGCATCTGCACTTACCACCAAACTAAGAGAAGATAAATTACCTAAGATCTGGCTTGCCGGTAAAGCAATTTTCACGGTTCCTACCGTTCCTGTTTCCTGTATTTTCCAAATACGGGCCATTCTGTTATTTAATCCTCCAAAGACAAAAGAAGTTGCAAAAGAAGTGCTTCCCGTATCCGAACCCCAAACTAGAGCAGATAAATCTGTACTGAAATTGTTAGTATTATTGGCGTTGGTATCGGTAATATTTACATTTCCGATTACAGGCTGAATACCTGAATTTTGTGATGCTGATTGTTTTTGATTCAATCCTGAAAAATCATCCCTTGCAATACCCGCAATGTTATTTTGATAAGCAGTATCACCCGTCCAAAAGGTGGTTACACCATTTGAAGCAAGATAACTTACTGGTGTAGCGTCAGTGCCTAAAGTTGAACCGTATTTTATCGCTAGATAACTCTCAACCTGCACCCTTTGTGTGGTATTTAGTGCAAAAGGATATACTATTAATTCAGGAAGACGCCCTGCGAAACGTTCATTGTCCAGGCCGGCCCAGTTATTTGCTCCTAATCGTGCAGTGCCGGAACTGCTGGTATTTGCAGTAATGTTCGTAGGGCCCGCAGCCAAAGAAGATGAGGACCAGATCCTGGAAGTATTTCCCGAACCATCCCAAATATGTGCAGCTATACGAAGAGAGTTCTGTACTACAGGAGCTGTTTGCGCTATATTCCCCCAGTCTATATTTAAAGGATTGGCACGCATTCCATACACAGAACCCGTAACAGAAGCGGTTCCGCCCCATGAAATTATCTGATTTGATGCTGGGTTTGTCCCATTATAAAGATAGCTGGTAAATAAAGAACGTGCTGTAGTTCCTGTCGGTAGTAAAGACAGGTTCAAATTCATTAAATGATTGGTTCCATCAAAATTAACAATCGGGTTAAAATTAATATTATTTGCGATGTTATTCCTATACACCGGTTGGTTTGAAATAGTTCCCTGAGTCGCATTATTATTAGTGCCGCTTTGATCATTCCATTGAGATATAGCTGTGTTGTCAGTTATACTAGAGGTTCCCGCATCTGCTTTCAGCCATAAAGATGAACCCAATACTCCACCCGGAGCTGTCGCCAAAGCAGCAAAGCTAAAGAACTGTCCGGAAATAAAATCTACTGTTGCCGTGTAATACTGCACGCCACCTAAAGTTTCTAAAATCATGGCTATTCGGGTATCACTACCATCAAACGTTGCATCTGCACTTACCACCAGATTAAGAGAGGATATATTTCCTGCAACCTGGCTTGCCGGCAAGGCTACTTTCACCGTTCCTACCGTTCCGGTTTCCTGTACTCTCCAGATACGGGTCATCCTGGTGGTTAACCCTCCAAATACGAAAGAAGTACCAAAGGAAGCACTTCCCGTATCTGAGCCCCAAACCAAAGAAGATAAATCTGCACTGAAATTGTTGGTGTTATTGGCATTGGTATCGGCAATATTTACATTTCCGATTACCGGCTGCAGTCCGCTGTTTACACTCTGAGACTGTTTCTGGGTTAATCCTGAAGTATCATCTCTCATAATTCCTGCGATGTTATTCTGATAGATAGCATCTGAATTCCATATTCTTGTAGCACCATCTGATGCAACATAATCTCCTTCCAGTATACTGCCGGATAATACTTCCCCAGAAATACCGTCACCGTCATTATTACGTGACAAAGTTATACCATACTTAATTGCTAAATAAGTATTAATTCTTTGGCTTTCAACATTGGTATGCGACCCAGGATACATAATTAAATCACCTAATTTTCCCGCAAATATGTTTGGAAAAGAATTGTCACTAGAACGTCCTATGTAAGGAATTGAATTGTGATTAGACATATTTCCCGTACCCGCAAGAAGCTGGGTTACAAGTCTACCGCCATTCAAATATGCCAAAGTAGATGAGGGTGGTAATCCTGAAATAATATCCATGTTAACCAAAACCGGTAAAAACCCGATGCCGGTTGTAGTAGTTACGTATGTAAGATTACCATCTGCTGTATTATCTCCTGCTTGTAAATTTTGCCCTGAAAAGAAATAACTGTTATTCCCGTTATTAGGTGTTGTACCGGACATAAGAACACCTCCGTTACCTGAATCAAAAGCATAAGCACCATATCCGTTCTTAAAGGAGATTGCCGTATTGCCTGTCATATAATCTGAACCATCGAAGTATGCAACATTGTTAAAATTAATTGTTCTTACTCCAGTCTGTATTGTATTGGTAATGGTAAATGTGTTAGTTGATGTTTGATCTAACCATGAAGTTATATTACCTGAAAGGGAGTAAACTCCTGCATCCGCTTTCAACCACAGAGAAGATCCCAATACCCCACCCGGCGCCGTTACAAAAGCGGCAAAGCTAAAGAACTGTCCTGAAGTAAAATCTACCGTTGCGGTATAATATTGTACTCCGCCTAACGTTTCCAGCGTCATCGCAGTTCTGGTATCAGAACCATCGAACGTTGCATCTGCACTCACGACAAGACTTAGTAATGATAAATTAGCCGGAATTTGGCTTGCAGGTAATGCAACTTTTACGGTTCCTACTGTTCCGGTTTCCTGCACTCTCCATATTCTTGCCATTCTGTTGTTGAGTCCTCCAAAAACAAATGAGGTGGCAAAGGAAGTGCTTCCCGTATCCGAACCCCAAACCAAAGCAGATAAATCTGTACTGAAAGTGTTGGTATTATTGGCATTCGTGTCGGTAATATTTACATTTCCGATTACAGGCTGCAATCCACTGTTAACACTTTGGGATTGTTTCTGGTTTAAAGCAGAAGCATCGTCTCTTACAATACCTGCGATATTATTTTGGTAAGTGGCATTTCCTGTCCAGAATATTGTACTTCCATCGGAACTGGTATAGTTTACCAGATTAGAGGCTGTTCCTAAGGTTGTTCCATATTTTAAAGAGAGATAAGAGTTTACTCTATTCAATTCGGAATTTGTCAATACCCTTGTGTAATTAATAAATTCGGGGATATAGCTTGTATCAAAAAACTGTCCGTCCGGCCTCCCGCCAAGTGCAAAATCTGCTGTGACAGCAGTGTTTAAATCTACAGACCTGCTGATAGAAGAATAAGGAGAGCCTCCATTTACAGATCCTAGGTTAGCTGTACTATTTATAACAAAAGAAGTAATATTCCATGTAGAAAGAGTACCTGTAGTGCTGATAAAATTGCCTCCAAATTGCCCGGTATTGGAAGCATAAAAATCATAACGATTTGCTGTGTTCGTATAATTTGTGGTTGATAAAACACCTGTTGCTGCTCTCCACAACATAAAAGAACTATTGGCATTGCTTGTAAAAAGATCTGAGACAAGTCCGTTCCTAATCAATGATTCCTGGTTTGCCGTTGATGAACCAAAAAATTCAATAGCAGGGTTAAAATTCACATATCCAGTTTTATAATCCGGCTGCCGTGTTGCATTTGACTGGTTGACCGATAAAAAGTTTGGATTATTAGTACGGTTATTCCATTGTGCAACTTTACCATTATTTACAGACGGTGTAATTCCGTTATCTGAAAAAGTTCCTGTAGAAGCATCAAACCAGATGTTAAGCCCTGAAATGACCCCACCGGGAGCCGTTACCAGAGATGCAAAGGTGAAGAACTGCCCTGAAGTAAAATCTACTGTTGCGGTATAATATTGTATACCGCCCAATGTTTCTAAAGTCATCGCAGTTCTGGTATCACTACCATCGAACGTTGCGTCTACGCTCACAACCAGACTCAGTGATGATAGATTAGCTGTAATCTGGTTTGCCGGCAAGGCTACTTTCACAGTTCCTACTGTTCCGGTTTCCTGCACTCTCCATATTCTTGCCATTCTGTTGTTCAGTCCTCCAAAAACAAAAGATGTGGCAAAGGATGTGCTTCCCGTATCTGAACCCCAAACCAATGCAGATAAATCTGTACTGAAAGTGTTGGTATTATTCACATTCGTGTCGGTAATGTTGACATTTCCGATTACCGGCTGTAAACCGCTGTTCTGTGATTGCGATTGCTTCTGGTTGAGTCCGTTGTTTGCAGATCCCCCCATATCATCCCGGCCAATTCCTGCTATGTTATTATCATAACCTCCTCCACTGGTCCAAATGGTTGTTCCTGCAGAGTTTACATAATTACTTGCTTTTGTAATTCCGTACTTCATCGCGAGATAACTTTCTACCCGGTTGAAGTCTGCAGCGGTATGCTTACCGGAATACGCTATAACCTCAGCAACATCTCCATCCCAAAAACCTGCCGCGGTGTTTTGAGAACCAATAGCAAATGCAGAATTAGCTGCATAACTAGGATTGCTGGACCCTGCTGAAGTTTCCGCAGTGCCGTTATCCGAAATATAATGCGCCCCGGTAGTCCCCCCGTTAAATCCTGTACGGATCATCTCGGGTACATTTTGAGCCCAGACTAAAGTCTTACTTACTGTTCCTGCTGGTGTAGCACCACTAACCAACGTTGTGGCAGTAGAACCTTTACCGGTGTGCAATCCATTTGTTGCGGTAGTTCCTGTTCCTTTTCCGAAAACGGATCTGGAGGCATTGGCTCCTGTGGGAGTGGCAACATAATAATAGGTATTTGCCGTATTGGTTCCAGGCCAGGATGCTGATGTTGTAGCAAGTGAGAAACGCTGACTGGAGCCGTTAAACGTGGCAACCCTGTTAAAATTCAGTAAATTTGTAAAGGTGGGTGTCCCTGCTCCCGTAAGATTGTTGCCTGCCGGAGAACGGTCCGTCCACGTAGTGGCATTGGCAGAGACATCTGCACTATACCAGCCTGCCAGATTGGACGAAACGCCGCCGGGAGACTGTGCCTGTGTCCAAACTATAAACAACAGGCAGTATATTATTAATAAGATTTTTTTCATTGTTGTTGTGTGTATTCGTAAAAAATTTTTATTCTTCACTGCTTTTATCTGAATGAAAGTATTTACCGTAATACGGTAAATGATTCACAAGCCGATGCCTTCTGTAAAATATAACATCGTGATGCATTCTTTAATAAAGAAAGAACCTATGACTTTATGGAATTCTGATAAAAGTCTTTTAACAATGAAAGGGTGGCGGACGTATGCCTCCACCATCTATAATATTTTTTGAAAAAACAGAGTAGCGATATTGATAATTTATATTGATATATTCATCATACTGTATTGCAGAGATATACCTGATCGTATGATAAAATATGAAATTCTGATAGTGACTGCCCGGTGTTACACATACCGTCTGTCCCGATAAAGAGGCCGCGTAAAAGCGGTTTTGATCCGGCTGTGTCCTGATGTTTTGAGCTGGGACCGAAGGATTATTTTTCAGAGTTTTTTTCCGGGATACTTCCTTTTTGTATTCAATGATTTTTTGTTGACGGGAAAAGAAAATCTCATTTTTTTTAATTGTATCTGCAGATATATCTTTTATACCATATACAATAGTGCCATTGGCAGTATATAAATGTTCCTTACCTGTAATAATAATCTCCGATCTGTTTTTTTTTCTTGTTTCAGAAACCTCCTCTTTCGATTCATAATTTTGGGTTAATACGGTACCTTCCCGAATATATACGGCTGGATTATCTGACGTGAAAGATTGTCCATAATGAAACACTGAAGTAGTGATGATAAAAAAAGCGCCTAATTTTCGGAAAAAATTAAGGATTAACTGCTCATTTTTAATCATTTGTGTTTTCATTTTCAATCATTAAAGTTAGTTTCCCTTTATTTTTATGGATACCATATAAACATCATGAGCACTCCCTAAAATATTATTTAAAAACTTACTTTTTATATACTAGTCCTAACAAGACTAATATTTAAAATTTATAACAAGTGATACAATAATTTACAAGCATAATTCTTATTAATTATTTAATAATAATTGTTTTATAGAAAAAATTACACACTAAAAAGTGATTATAAATACATACATAAATTACTGATTAACAATATCTTATTTCAGTTGCAGATTTAAAAACTTTGTGTAACTTTGCAGGAAGTATTAGTCTTGTTAGGACTAATAATTGTATTTAGATTTGTTGGAAATCTAAAAAAAAAACGACTAATGACATGTAAATTTTATTTATTACCAAATAATCTTGCAGCTAACATTTGCCTTAAAATAACTGATAAGTCTGGTAAAACAATTGATCTAAGTACTTCCTTGGAAATTATTCCTGAAGAATGGGATTCTTTCAGACAAAGACCTAAAAACATCTATAAAAAAAGCAACAAGAAGCTTAATAAAATACTTAATACTATTAAGTTATATATTTCAGAATATGCTTCAAGCTGTAATGTAAAAAAAAGCCAGATCAGTAAAAAAGCGATCATAAATTTCATCACCAGAATATGTAATGATGATTTGGAAACACTGCCTCCCAACTCATTTTTAAAATATACGATGCAGTATATAAATTCGCGGAAGGAGGCCATAAGCTATTCCACATACCACAGATATATGGTTTTCTATAATCTTATAGAACAATTTCAGGGTGAGATTTGCAAACATATATATATTGAAAACGTAGACGGCAATTTCGCTGCCGAATTCTTAAAATTTGGACATAAGGAAAATTATAGTACCAGCACCATCAACAGAACCATAAAATTCTTTAAAACTATTCTCAATTTCGTTGAACGCAAAGGAATTAAAACAAATGTTAAAGAGCTTGAAGTAAGCCGTGAAAAACAGTATAAAGAAATAATTACCCTTACCGAAGAAGAAATTTTTCGGATTAAAAATACTGCCATTTCCGATGATCTGGAAATTGCCCGGGACTGGCTTTTAATAAGCTGCTATACCGGCCAACGATTTTCAGATTTCATCCATTTTTCAGTGGACCAGATTATGTATATCCATAATAAACCCTTCATTTTTTTTATTCAAAAAAAGACCAATAAACATATTCAATTACCACTGCATCCCGTCGTATCTGAAATTCTTTCCAAGAACAATGATCAATTTCCCAAAGCTCTTTCTATGAAAATTTACAATGAGCACATAAAACAGATTGCAAAAATTTCTAAAATTAATCAGTTAGTTTACACAAGAAAAAGAACAGGATTCAGAAGTCTGAAAACTAAAATTGAAAAATGGAAAGCCATATCATCGCATATTGGACGACGTAGTTTTGCCACTAATTTTTATGGTAAAATTCCTACTCCTCTTTTAATGCATGCAACAGGGCATAGCAGCGAACAAGTCTTTTTAAAATACATAAATCCCACAGATAACGAAAAGCTTATATCACTCGGAAATTATTTTGAAAAGATTTATAACCTTGAGAAAAAAATACAATAAGGATAGTATATAATATACGGTTATCTGATACTTTTCCTTCTTCATCTTGATACAGCTGCATTTTAATTTTCAGTATAACATTGCGCTTTTAGTGATATTGGTATGAATGATGTATAAAACTTACAGCCATAATTTTTATGATATGAAACTTTTCAAAGAAAATTCATATTTCTGTTACTAACTAAAACCTGCAATTCACATTTAACTCTTATTTTTGTAGTATGAACTATTCTGCGGAGCTCAAAAAATTTGTTACCAGTCAATATGTATATTCTGCCATCAGAATTACTTTGGCCACTGTGCTCCCATGTCTTGCCCTGGCTCATTTCGGCATTCTTAAAGAATACTTCCTGTTTCCTCTCGGAACCAGCTTTGTAGCCCTTACAGATCAGCCGGGTCCTTTTATAAGACGAAGAAATGCCTTAACATTTGCCATCATCTGTTTTGTATTTGTGGCATTGATAGCAAGCCTTGTTATGAATATCAAAATCCTGGTATTTACCGAGATTATCGTATTTGGAATATTCTTTTCATTAATCGGGGTATACGGACAGAGACTTGCAGCAGTGGGTTCATTATCATTGGTTGTTCTGGCCATTTTTATTGACGGACATTTAACCGGAGCCAATATTTTCAAAAGCCTGCTGATTTTTGCATCGGGATGCATCTGGTTTTTGCTTATATTTTTAGTTGTAACGACCATTCAGCCTTATAAGCTGGCAAGCCAGATGATCGGGGAAAACTACCTGCAGCTGGCAGAATTTTTAAAGATTAAAGCCAATTATTACCAGAAAAACCCCGATTTTGATAAACTCACAACTCAGGTTATCGCTAAACAGATTGAGATCAAAAACCTTCAGGAAGAAACCCGGGAAACTGTTTTCAAAACCAGGACCATTGTCAACGAATCAACCACGACCAGCCGTCTTTTAATGCTGATGTTCCTGAATTCAATGGATCTGCATGAAAAGCTGATGACTTCGGAAAGTGATTATCAGAAATTACAGCAAAGCTTCGAAGACACTACCATTTTAGTGAAAATTCATGATTATCTTAATCTTCTTTCGGAAGAGATTACCAATATCGGGATATCCCTTCAGCTCGGAACAAGGGCAAAGCCTATTTTTAATCTGGAGGAAGAGCTCAAATATCTTAATAACGACTATTTCGAACTGAGAAACAAACGCATTTCACCAGAAAATTTTGAGAATTTTATGGTGCTAAGACAGATCCTGATGCGTATCAATGAAATTACAAAAGAAATCAATGAAATCTATAAAGTCTTTTCCCAAAATGTAAAGCTGGCAAAAAGCCTTTCAACAGGATTGGATCTCAAAAAGTTTATGCCCAATGAAGAAAAGCTCAATATTAAAGTTTTAAGAAACAATATTTCTTTTTCATCTTCCCATTTCAGGCATGCACTGAGGATTACGATTGCTTTGTTGATAGGCTATCTGTTTTCTCTTTTTCAATTTCTGGGAATTGGCCACACCTACTGGATTTTGATTACCATTGTAGCGATTTTAAAACCGGCTTACTCTATTACCAAAAAAAGAAATCTGCTGAGATTGTACGGAACCATCGCAGGTGCTGTAATTGCTTATGCCATTCTGTATTATATCCAAGTTAATGAGCTTCTTTTTGCCATTCTTTTATTAAGTATGATCATGTGTTTCAGCTTTCTGAAAGGCAAATATTTCTGGGCTGTTTTATTTATGACGATCTATGTTTTTCTAAGTTTCAACTTCCTGAGTCCGGGTAATGTAAATATTATTTTCAGAGACAGGATTGTCGATACCATGGTTGCGGCAGTAATTACTTCACTTGTGGCTTACATTGTGCTACCGGTATGGGAACACACCCAAAATCTGGATTTGATGAAAAAATCAGCCGAATGTAACCTGACTTATTTCCAGAGCGTGATTTCAAAATTTCTTGAAGAAGGCTTTGATATAGAAGATTATAAAGTAAAACGCAAAAATGCGATTATTTCACTGGCCAATCTTTCCGACAATTTTCAGAGAATGATTTCTGAGCCCAAAAACCAGCAGAAAAAGCTTGAAGTTGTTCATCAGTTTGTTGCCACGTCCCATCTTATTACCGCGTACACCGCTTCTCTTTCGCAGTATGTAAAGGATGATGAAAAATATCCTGAAATAGACGCCGAAGGCTGGAGCCGCAAGATTGAAGCAGAAATGCAGAAAGTATGCAACCTCCTGAATGGTGATAAAATAACGGAAACCCTTAACATGGAAAGCCGTATTGAACCCGAAGATTCTTCGCTGGATGACCTGATCATGAAAAGAAAAACAGAGCTGATAGAAAATGAAACCTATGATCTGAGAGATCCTGATAAAATATCACATCTTACGGAACTAAAAAATATTCATGATATTCTGGAGCTGATCTACGATGTGGCCAAAGAACAGCGAAAAGTCATTGAAAAATACCAGAATGAAAAACAAAGCGAAGAATCGCTGAAGGCTATTCCTCAACAATCGTAAAGCAGTATTCGTCAAAAAACTCTACTCTGGCTTTAAATTCATCAGACATTGTATCATCATGTACCCTGCATTTGATATTATGAAGGTGTTTTAGTTCAAAAGGTCTTACTTCATAGTGCTTTTTCAGCGACCAGTGTTTTGAGTGATGGATTTTATACATGCTTTCTTTTACACTCCAGATAATGGTATAGAAGGTTACTTCATTATCAAAAGGAATAAAGCTTCGTTCGTTTTCATAAGTGAATTTATCAATAACCCTCAGAATTTTTGGATTAAATTTCTCAATATCAATACCTATTTTATTCTTTGAAATCGCTATCGCCGCAAAAGGAAAAGAATGGGTAATGGAAATTTCGGCATCCTTCGGAGAGAGAAACGGCTCTCTTTCTTTATACAAAATTTTCGAGTGCGGCTTTAGACCTTTCAACAGTTTACGGACCATTAATACCTCAAGAAGTTTTTTGGGATGATAATCTTTTACTTTTTCTGCATTTTCAGGCTCCAGAAGCTTATGGACGTCAAGGTCTTCTGTTTCGTCGTATTTCCATACAAGAATGGTGGCATTGTCATCAGAAAAATCGCGATAAAGTGGCATTATTCGTTTTTAATAGTATAAAAATAGTAAAAATAGACAGATTTCAGCAGATAAGGTCTATTAAGAAAAAAGCATTACAATAAATATTGCAATGCTTTTATTTTTTAAAGTCATAACTAAACTAAGGGTTCCTGCTGGCTTAAACAGTGGAAGCTTCCCAGTCCCCAGATGATATCGGTAGAATCTATCCCTACAATTTCTCTGTCGGGAAAACACTTTTGGATAATTTCCAGCGCCACTGCATCTTTATCGCATCTGTATGTAGGAACAATCACAGATTTGTTGGCAATATAAAAATTGGCATAAGACGCAGGCAGTCTTTGCCCTTCACAATATATTGCATCCGGCATCGGAAGTTTAATGATATTCAGCTTTTCTCCGCTTAGTAAGGTCATTTCTTCCAATTGACGGAGATTGGTCTGCAGAATTTCATAATTATCATCCTCAGGATCATCTTCAATAACGGTTAAAACGGTATTTTCATTCACGAAACGGATGGTATCATCGATATGCCCGTCTGTATCATCGCCCACAATACCATCTTCTACCCAAAGAACCTGTTTTTGTCCGTAATATTTTTTCAGGAATTCTTCAACTTCTTCTTGGGAAAGATGCGGATTTCTGTTTTCATTAAGCAGGCAGGATTTTGAAGTCAGCACAGTTCCGGCACCATTGAATTCAACAGAACCGCCCTCCATAATAATCCCGGGATAAAGAACAGGAATTTCTTTTTGTTGAGCAATTTTAGTAGGAATATCATCGTCCAGATCAAATGGCGGATATTTCCCTCCCCATGCATTGAATCCCCAGTCTACAATAATTTTTTGAGGCTCCTGACCATTTTTATTAATTAAGAAAGCCGGACCATGGTCTCTGCACCAGGCATCATTGGTTTTATTAAAATAGAATTCAACTTTTGAAATGTCTGCTCCTGCCTTTGAAATATGTTCCATTGCAAAAGCCTGCATTTCCTGATCTTTTACATTGATGCAGACAAACTCACCTTTCGTAAGTTCAGCAATAAATTGTGCATAAGCCGGATAAATCAGATCGATTCTTTCAGGCCAAGATGCTTCTTTATGAGGCCAAGAAAGCCATGTTGCTTCATGTTCTTCCCATTCTGCAGGAAAAATATATCCGTTTTCCGCCGGATTGAAATTTTTATCTATCATCACTAATCTTCGTCAATAAAACGTTTAGTAATTGGTGAGTACGTTTCGATTCTTCTGTCACGCAGAAAAGGCCAGTGTTTTCTCATGTAATCTGTCTGTGACAGATCTACTTCCGTAACGGCAACCTCTTCCTGATCATGAGATCCCAGATAGAGCAGTTTTCCCTGGGCATTCGTAACAAAGCTTCCGCCCCAGAATTTCATAGCTCCGTTTTGCTCGAATCCTACTCTGTTTACAGAAACCACCGGAACTCCATTGGCCACCGAATGGGAACGCTGAATGGTCTGCCATGCATTATACTGATCCTGATTGGTTTCTTCATCCTGATCCGTTGCCCAGCCGATTGCAGTGGGATAAAACATAATATCTGCACCCATTAAAGCGGTGATTCTGGAAGCTTCCGGATACCATTGGTCCCAACAAATCAGTACCCCTACTTTTCCGAATTTGGTTTTGAAAATTTTATAACCTAAATCTCCCGGTGTAAAATAAAATTTTTCATAAAATGCAGGATCATCAGGAATATGCATTTTTCTGTATTTTCCAAGATAAGTTCCATCTGCGTCAATAACGGCAGTTGTATTATGGTAAAGGCCTTCCGTTCTTTTTTCGAACAATGAAGCAATAATTACAACACCCAATTCTTTAGCAACAGGCGCAAGTGCTTCCGTGGACGGTCCGGGAATGGGTTCAGCCAGATCAAAATTATCATAATCTTCCACATCACAAAAATATAATGACGTGAAAAGCTCCTGTAAACAAACAATTTGAGCCCCTTTTGCTGCAGCTTCCTTTATTTTTTCAATGGCTTTGTTCAGATTCTCCTGCTTGTCTGCTACACAAGACATCTGAACGGTACCTATTTTTACTTTTGACATGTTGTTGATTTTTGCGGGCATAAAATTAATATTTTTAAAATAGATGATAGAATAATTCTGTCAAAAACTCAGTTTTGATCAAACGGACTATGTTATTACAGGAATTATATGAATATTAATCAGATTGAAAGAAACAAACCTGTATAATTTCATATTCATAAAATTTACCGGCGTTTTTTAATCTTAATTATTAGTTGTAATTTTGCATACTATTTATTATTGAATTTAAACTTATTCATTTGCATATGAGTACTACAACACAATACCTTCCTTATAAAGTTAAGGATATCTCCCTGGCAGAATGGGGAAGAAAAGAAATCAATCTTGCAGAAGCTGAAATGCCTGGTCTTATGGCCATCCGTGAAGAATACGGACCATCTCAGCCGCTAAAAGGAGCAAGAATTGCGGGATGTCTTCACATGACGATCCAGACAGCTGTGCTTATTGAGACGCTTGTAGCTTTGGGAGCTGAAGTTACCTGGTCTTCTTGCAATATTTTCTCTACCCAGGATCATGCTGCTGCTGCTATTGCTGCTGCCGGAATTCCGGTGTATGCATGGAAAGGGATGAATGCGGAAGAATTTGACTGGTGTATTGAGCAGACTTTATTTTTTGGTGAAGACAGAAAGCCATTAAATATGATCCTTGATGATGGTGGAGATTTAACTAACATGGTTTTTGATAAATACCCGGAATTAACCAAGGAAATCAAAGGTCTTTCTGAAGAAACCACAACAGGTGTTCACAGACTTTACGAGAGAATGAAAAACGGAACATTAGTAATGCCTGCGATCAACGTAAATGATTCTGTAACCAAATCTAAATTCGACAACAAATACGGATGTAAAGAATCTGCAGTAGATGCTGTAAGAAGAGCTACAGATATTATGTTGGCTGGTAAGAGAGTTGTAGTTTGCGGATACGGAGACGTTGGTAAAGGTACTGCTGCATCGTTCAGAGGAGCAGGATCAATTGTTACGGTAACAGAAATCGACCCGATCTGTGCGCTTCAGGCTGCTATGGACGGATATGAAGTTAAGAGACTGGATACGGTAGTGGATAACGCAGATATCGTAATCACGACTACAGGTAACTTTAATATCGTAAGAAAAGAACATTTCTTAAAATTAAAGGATAAAGCGATCGTTTGTAATATCGGCCACTTCGATAACGAGATTGATATGGCTTGGCTGAACGAAAACTACGGTCATACAAAATCTGAAGTGAAACCTCAGGTGGATATTTATACGATTGAAGGTAAAGAAGTAATCATTCTTGCGGAAGGAAGACTGGTAAACTTAGGATGTGCTACAGGACACCCAAGTTTTGTAATGTCAAACTCTTTCTCTAACCAGACACTGGCTCAGATCGAACTTTGGAATAATTCTGCAGCTTACAAAAATGAAGTATATATGCTTCCGAAGCATCTTGACGAAAAAGTGGCTGCTCTTCACCTTAAAAAATTAAGCGTTGAACTGGAAACTCTTTCTCAGGAGCAGGCTGATTATATCGGGGTAAACGTTGAAGGTCCTTTCAAACCGGAATATTACAGATATTAATAGCTGATCAGCTTTTAGATATTTAAAAAACTCTCCTTTCAGGAGAGTTTTTTTGTTTAGGTTGCGCGGCGGCTTCGCCGCCGCGCAACCTAAACAAAAAGTATTAAACATAGCGTACGGCGGTTCATTGATATATGAAAGCAATAAAATTTCAAAAATTAAGTTATGGTTTGCATTGAATTAAAATTAATATCTTTAGCGCTTTATTAAACATTAACATGAAAAAACAAAATGTATCGACCGCCTTTGTAGCGGCATCATGGGTTGCTTTAGGCGCAGGAATGATAGGTTATATTACAGGTCTTGTAAGGGCAGAAATGGAACTTAATGAGAAAGGATATTATTTTACCATTCTTCTCTATGGTTTATTTGCTGTAGTTTCTTTGCAGAAAGCCGTTCGTGACAGAATGGAAAACATCAAAGTTACCGACATTTATTACGGGATATGTTGGTTTGCTACCTTATCATCAATTGTTTTACTGACGGTTGGTTTGTTTAATGCAACCATCTTACCAAGCGAAAAAGGGTTCTATGCATTTGCCTTTCTATTGGCGCTGTTCGGTGCTATTGCCGTACAAAAGAATACACGGGACAATATGATGGAAGATTAAGCAATCTATCCATTTAATTATACAATGCTCATCAGATGTGATGAGCATTTTTATTTCAACAATATTAATTCACAAATTATAGAGATATTTATAAAAAAACATTATATTTGTTTTTAATAATAAATTATTTAATAATAATCTATTAATCTTAAAAATAAACCAAAATATTTAATAAAACATTTAGATTAATAAAATAACTCTTATTTTTTATATAAAATTATATAACCATGAAAAAATTATTACTCATTACACTCTGTATTTTTTTCTTTCAGATTATAAAAGCACAGAATGAGTTTATCACTATCTGGCAGCCTGGTCTTGTATTAAATCCTGGCGTAACGGTAGACGCTCCTTTTCAGGCCAATTCAAATCAAATCTGGTTTCCCGGTAACGGCGAAAATTACACAATTGAGTGGGAAGAAATCGGTTATCCGCTTCACAACGGAATTATGACGAATGTAACCTCTACCAATCAGGTTCTAATTGATTTCGGAGCATCAAGCGGAGATTCTTCCGGTGCAACTTACAGAGTAAAAGTCTCAAACGGAAACGGTGTTTTCAGACAAGTAAAATTTGGGACAGCACAATTATTTCCTGCTGCAGAACTGATTATACCGATCTGGCAAATGTTTGGCAGCGCTGATAAAATACTGGAAGTAGAGCAATGGGGAGACATCTCATGGATCTCTATGAATTCTGCTTTTACCAATTGTCTATCCCTACAGCTTACTGCAACGGACAGCCCGAACCTTAACGCTGTAACGGATGTATCTTTCATGTTTCATGGAACTCCGCAATTTACAGGAGCTCCTTCTATGCAAAACTGGAATACTTCCCGAGTTAAGAATTTCAGTTTTATGTTTTCCTGTCTTACGAGCACATCCAATATTCCTCATCAGTTCAATTCACCTTTTATAGGAAACTGGGATACTTCTTCAGCTACAGACATGAGCTATATGCTGGCCGGAAGAACAGTATTCAATCAAAGTGTAAACAATTGGGATGTTTCAAAAGTTACCAATATGGCCTGGATGTTTGGTCAGTGTGTAAGCTTTAATCAGCGATTGGACAATTGGAATACCTCAAGTCTTCAGGATATGCACTTCATGTTTCATATGATTCCTGTGTTTAATCAGCCTTTAAATATGTGGAACACAGCAAATGTTACAGATATGGGACACGTATTTCATGGCTGTACCTCATTTAATCAAAATTTAAATTCCTGGAATGTAAGTAACGTTACAACAATAAATACTTTTTTAACGGGTGCCTCAAGCTACAATCAATCATTCGAAAACTGGAATTTAGCATCAGTTAACGACGCTTCAAGTATGATTTCAAATACTGCTATCGATTGCAACAATTACAGTAAAACACTTGTGGCCTGGGCAAACAATCCCAATACGGCAAACAATGTCAATCTGGGGTCTACAGCACCAGCAAAATATGCCTCAAATATTACCAACGAAAGAGACTTTCTCATTAATAACAAAAACTGGATGATTTCAGGGGACTCAGCTGGAAGCTGTTTTCTTGCAACCTCTGATATTAAAGCCACAAAAGGAGGTTCAATTTATCCTAATCCCGCAAAAGATAACATCCATACAGAACACTTACATGGCGCAGAAAAATACAGAATCGTTGATGCATCGGGAAGATTACTCAAGGAAGGAAATATAGAAAATGAGCTCATCAACATCAGCACTTTATTAAAAGGAAATTACATTTTACAGATCGTAACAAAAGATAAAATTCAAACTTATAAATTCATTAAAGAATAAAAAAACCTGAAATATTACTTATGTTAAGATATATCATTACTTTTTTATGCCTGATTTTCTGTCAGATATTAGCAGCACAAAATGAATTTATCACGATCTGGAAACCCAGCAATCCAAGCACGACTATTTTTTCGGCACCTGCTTCTACTGTCAACCAAATTTGGCTTCCCGGATCAGGAGATAATTTCAACGTATCGTGGGAAGAAATAGGATTTCCTGCTCACAATGACAGCTTTACCATAACTTCTGCAGATCATTTTTTGATAGATTTCGGAGCTCCCTTTAATTCTAATCCCGGAAATGCTACTTATAAAGTTAAAATAAGCAATGGCAACGGAAATTTCCATACTGTAAAATTTCCTAATGAAGCTTTTATTTCGCCAAGCCTTCGCATCCCTACCATAGTATCCTATAATGGAGATGCAAAAAAAATCTTAGAAGTTTCACAATGGGGAAATATTCACTGGACCAATATGGAATGGGGATTTTCTGATTGTATCAATCTGGATATAACAGCTACAGATATTCCTGACTTCTCATCCGTAACAAGCATGCTGGCCATGTTCTACAACTGCACATCTCTTATCGGAAACCCGACGTTCAATCTTTGGAATACAGCTTCCGTAAACAATATGAGCCATTTATTTGCCAGCGCAGGAAATTTCAACCAGCCGGTTGGAAACTGGAATGTATCGAATGTAATAAATATGGATTGGATGTTTCATTATCTCCCAAAATTTAATCAGCCCATTGGAAACTGGGATACTTCAAAGGTTACCAGCATGACACATATGCTTCATATTTGTTCGGAGTTCAATCAGGATATTACAGATTGGAACACTTCAAAAGTTACAGATATGCGGTGCATTTTAGAGGACGCAACTGCTTTTAATTATAGCTTAGGAAAGTGGAATTTAAGTTTGCTTTCTATGGCCGCAAGAATGATCACCGGCTCCGGGATAGATTGTTCGAACTATGGGAATACATTGGAGGGATGGGCAAACAATCCCGCTACTCCTTCCGGAATTAATTTATACAGTGTTGCACCGCTTGTTTACAGTTCATCATCATCTTTAGCCGCCAGGAATTATTTATTAAACAATAAAGGATGGCTAATGTCGGGCGATAATTATATCATGGAATGCGAACAATTGTTATCAACTTCAGAGGGCTCCGTGAAAAACCCAATCGGAATCTATCCGAATCCTGCGACAGATGTTATTTATCTTAAAAATATGAAAGGAACCGACTATATTATTTTTGATGCAGCCGGAAGAGTTATTCTTCAGCATACCTTAAATGAAAATAAGATAGATGTGAGTTCTTTAATAAAGGGGAATTACATATTGCAGATTATTACCGAAAATAAAAGACAGAATTTTAAATTCATCAAACAATAAAAAGTTTCGCGGCTCACGAAAAATCGTGAGCCGCGAAACTTTTATGCAGTATTATACTACTGATCGAAATGATTAGGATGCTGTGCCTTAATATCATCAACAGTTCCCAAAACCTTATCTTTCAGGGAATCCTGATATTTTTGAAGATTTTCAGCTACCATTTCATCTGCACTGCCTATGATTTTAGCTGCTAAAATTCCTGCATTCAAAGCACCGTTTAGTGCTACGGTTGCCACGGGAATTCCGCCCGGCATCTGGAGAATTGACAGAACAGAATCCCATCCGTCGATGGAATTGCTTGATAAAATAGGAACCCCGATTACCGGTAAGGTGGTACAGCTTGCCACCATTCCCGGAAGGTGTGCGGCGCCTCCTGCTCCGGCCACGATTACTTTCAGACCTCTTTCTTTAGCCGTTTTTGCGTAATCAAACATTCTTTCCGGCGTTCTGTGCGCGGAAACTACCGTTAATTCATACGGAATATCAAGAGACTTTAAAAAGTTTGCAGCCTGTTCCATGATCGGCAAGTCGCTCTGACTTCCCATAATAATTCCTACCATTCTTCTATTTATTAGATGCCCAAAGATAAAAAATTAATAAGCGACATGCAAAAAGGCGCAAAAGTTGTTCTCATCCATGCATACAAGCCGGCTTAGACAACAGCCAATTTTAAATTAAGTATTTTTGTTAACCATATACCACCATTTTGAAAGATTATAAACTTACGCTCGCTATTCTTACTGTTGCTATTGTCTGGGGAACCACATTTTTATCCATCCGGGTTGCCGTAGAAACAATTCCTGCATGGTTTGTAGCGGGAATTCGTCAGTTCCTGGCTTCCCTTATTATGCTTATGATTCTTTTGTACAGAGGTCAGTTTCAATGGATCGGGTGGAAAAACCTGGGGTATCAGCTTGTATTTTCTTCTTTGATGCTGATTATTGCCAACGGATTAACCACTGTAGCCGAAGAAACGCTTACCAGCAGCCTTACCTCATTGATCAGTGCCACTTCGCCTATTATTGTTTTCCTCGGAAGCGTGGGGTTAGGTTTACAGAAATTCACGATCCGTGCACTGATTGGTGTTTTATTATGTTTCGGAGGAATAACATTCATCTTCTGGGATGGCATCCATGATCTTGCTAATCCCGATTACAGATTCGGAATATTACTCCTCTTTTGCGGGATTTTCGGATGGGCTTCCGGAACTATTTTTACAAAAAAAATGAATATTCAGAGTAAAAATATTTCATTAAACCTGTTTTATCAGTTTGCTTTTGCGGGAATCATTCAGATTATCTTTGCTTTTTTGTTTACTGAAGACTATAATTTCGGAAACTGGTCGGTGAAAAGTGTTTCTGCCATGTTATATTTGGCACTATTCGGTTCTGTAGCAGCATTTTTTGCCTATCATTACGCCTTAACGAGAGTTTCCCCGGTTCAGGTCTCCATTTTGGCGTATGTGAACACTATTATTTCCATATTCTTAAGCTGGCTGATTCTTGATGAAGATATTTCTGCAAAATTTATCATTGCCGCTCTTCTGATCATCCTTGGCGTTTTTGTGATCAATTATAACCGTGAGATGTTTAAAAGACACAAAATCGGATAAATTAGGCCGATGTTGTACATACGGAGGAGTATTTAAGTCCGTATAATTTCTCATTTTCCTCATTTTTCATTATATTGTTTAATCCAAAATTACAATATGCTTAAAAACGTACTATTTATTATCATTACCATTTCATTTCTTTTAGTTGCCTGCGACGATAAGAAAAAGGAAACTGAGCTTATGATGAAAGAAAAACAGCTGCTTGAAAAAGAAAAATTATTTGCCCAGAAAGAATCTGAATACCAGTCGCTTTTAAAAATGAGAGACAGTATTTTCTCAAAAAAAGATTCGGTGAAAATTGTAGTATGGCCAAAAGAAATTGCAGGCGAATGGACGGGGAAAGTAATCTGCACCGAATCCAATTGCACCGATTATGTCGTGGGTGACCAACGTACCGATACCTGGGAATTCGACAGTGATTCTTTACAGCTTTCAACAAAAATTATCAATAATAACAATCTCGTAAGAGCTTATTCCGGAAAGTTTGAAAATAATGAGATAAAACTTAATTATAAAACAGATTCAACTGCAAAAAAACAGGTAGAAATGAATGTCTTACTGAATGATATTTCGCCGAGTAAAATCAGAGGAACAAGAACCATTACCATAGACAACTGTATGGCAAAATTCTCTGTAGAACTTATCCGTTCAACCAAATAAACACTTATGAATTTACTGAGTATACATAACCTGAGTTTTCCCATTGAAGACCCTGTTCTGAAGTTTCTGCTGGTACTGATTATCATTCTGGCCGCTCCCCTGCTGCTGAACAAAATAAAAGTTCCGCATCTGCTTGGCCTTATCATTGCCGGAGCCGTAATCGGTCCTAATGGATTTAACATTCTGGCAAGAGACAGCAGCATTGTCGTTACCGGAACCACAGGACTTCTGTATATAATGTTTCTTGCAGGCCTGGAAATTGATATGGGCGATTTCAAAAAGAACAAATGGAAAAGCCTTGGATATGGCGGGTATGCATTTATATTTCCTTTTATATTAGGTTATTTAGGATCTTATTATCTGCTTGATTTTTCTGTACTCACTTCCGTACTTTTTGCCAGTCTCTTTTCTTCACAAACCCTCATTACTTATCCACTCGTCAGTAAACTAGGACTGGCGAAGAATCAGGCTGTTAATATTACAGTAGGCGGAACAATGATAACGGATGTAGCAACATTACTTGTTCTTGCGATAGTTGTAGGAATGGTTCAGGGTGATGTTGGTGTTTCTTTCTGGGTAAAACTATCGGTTTCTTTTATTGTTTTTGCTCTTATTGTGTTAATGGTTTTCCCATTGATAGGACGTTGGTTTTTTAAAAAAATTAATGATAAAATATCCCAGTACATCTTTGTTTTGGTGATGATTTACTTCGCCGCAGTTTTAGCAGAATTAGCCGGTGTAGAAGCTATTATCGGGGCTTTCTTTGCCGGCTTGGCTTTAAACAGGCTCATTCCGCATACCTCATCACTGATGAACCGTGTAGAATTTGTGGGAAATGCGATCTTCATCCCCTTTTTCCTGATCAGTGTCGGAATGCTGATTGATTTTAAAGTATTCTTCAGCAGTTTTGAAACATTAAAGGTAGCTTCTATAATGCTGATCGCTTCTATTGGCGGGAAATATATTTCGTCTGTTATTGCGCGCAAAACATTTAGGTTTACCAAAGAAGAAGGCAGGCTTATTTTTGGACTCAGCTCTGCATCTGCTGCTGCAACTCTGGCAACGGTAATGGTAGGTTATAATATTATCCTTTCTGAAACTGAAACCGGTGAGCCCGTTCGCTTGCTCAATGAACACGTTCTGAACGGAAGTATTCTGCTGATTCTTATTTCCTGTACGATCTCCTCATTTATCTCCATGTCCAGTGCGCAAAAGATTGCGGAACAGGATAATGAAGACACCGTTTCCGGTAAAAACCATGAAGAAGAAAATATTCTTTTAGCCTTAAATTACGAAGCAACGGTGGAAAGAATGGTGAACCTGGGCATTATGATCAAGGCACATTCCAATACGGAAGACCTGTTTGCTTTAAATGTTATTAATGAAGATAAAAATGAATCTTCCGTAAAAAATGCAGAGAAGATTCTTCATCAGGCCACGGATACTGCAGCCGCAGCAGATGTGAAAATGCAGTCATTAAAAAGATATGATAATGATGTGGTGAACGGAATCAATAATGTTATTAAAGAACAGAATATCACAGATCTTATTATAGGGCTGGAAGATGAGAAAGGCTTCTCCCCCGCCTTTGTGTATAATCTTTATAATGGCTATCTTCAGAACGACGATGTCAATGTGCTTGTTTACCATGCTGCACAACCTTTATCAACTATTAAGAAGTACGCAGTAATGATTCCTGAAAATGCCCATAAGGAAGCCGGATTTTTCCATTCGCTTTTAAGGGTATGGAACATTGCCAGAAATTCAGGAGCTACGGTTGTTTTTTATGCCGATGAAAATATTCTGAATATCCTTCAGCGAATTATTAAAAAAGCCAATATTGAAGCCGAATTTATCATTATGAAAACATGGAAAGACGGCGAAGAAACCGCTTCCCAGCTGAAAGATGATGAGGCACTGATCCTTTTTATGGCAAAACGCGGAATGCATTCCTACATTCCAAGAATGAGACTGATCCCGGACCTACTGAACAAAAGTCTGCCGGATAAAAATTACTTATTGATTTTTCCTTATTCTGAATACGATAAAAATAATTCTGAAAAAAGATCCGTAGGAAATCATGATGATTTTATGGAAATCGGAAATATTATTAAAAAGATTTTTAAGTAGAGGTTGCAAAGCCCTGACAGAGTTTGGAACTCTGTCAGGGCTTCACCAGCATTATTCTGCAATCACTCTCACCATACCTTTTACCATCACCAGCTTTTCCATCAGTTCCTCTCTGGATTCCGCCAGAACATTGATGTGTCCCATTTTTCTTCCGGGTTTGGTTTCTGTTTTTCCGTACAGGTGAATATACGTTTCGGGAAGTCTTAAAACATCCTCCATTCCTTCGTATACTACTTTTCCGGAGTAGCCTTCTGCTCCTACAAGATTGAGCATTCCGCTGTAGATGATGGCGTCGGTATCTGCCAAAGGTAAATTTTTCACAACGCGATACATTTGCTCAAACTGCGAATTGGCATTTCCTTCCTGGCTTTGATGACCCGAATTATGTAATCTGGGAGCCGTTTCATTCACCCACACTTTTCCTTCTTTATCCAAAAATAACTCAATAGCGAAAAGCCCGGGAGAATTGATGGCATTTAAAAATTTTTCTGTGATGGAATTGATCTGGTCTTCAATCTCGTCTGACAATAAAACCGGACAAATATTGAAATCCAACAGATTCAATTTGGGGTCTGCCACCATTTCCGTTACAGGGAAAGTTTTGGTTTCCCCGTTTTCATTTCTTGCAACAATAACGGAAAGTTCTTTATCGATATCCACCAGTTTCTCAATTACCGAATCCTGCGTCCATAAGTTCTTCATATCTTCTGCTGTGCGGATCACCTGTACTCCTTTTCCGTCATAGCCGCCTGTATTCATTTTCTGTACAAAAGGCAGCGGCATTATTATTTCGTCGGAACTTCCGTCCATCACTTCAAATTCCGGGCTTGGAATATCGTGGGCTTTATAAAATTGTTTCTGAAGAATTTTCTGCTGAATGGTTTTAATGATATTGGAATTCGGAACAACTTTTATTCCCCGGTTTTCAAGCTCGGCCAATGCATCTGCATTTACATGCTCGATTTCAATGGTCACGACATCTTTATCTTTACCGAAATTCAAAACCGTTTCATAGTCGTTAAAGCTTCCCTGTGTGAAGTAAGAAATATTATGACAGGGTGCATCAGCAGCCGGATCCAGTGTATAAAATTCATCGTCGTATTTTAACGCTTCCTGAATCAGCATTCTTCCAAGCTGTCCGCCACCTAAAATTCCTATTTTCATTTTTACCTTTTATTTTTTCTGTTAGATTTTATTTTATTGAATATTTTAAATCAAAGCCTGAAAGCTTTCATTTAAGATATAATTATTTTACTGGATTTTATCAATCTTCAGATAGCCCAGACTTACGAAATTCTCCTGATTTTCAGCATCTGATTTTACCAGTGATATTGCATATTTCTGTTTCATTTCCGAAGGCAGTATTTCCTTTACCGGGAAAATATCATCGATATCCACCCCGAGTTTTTCATCAATATGGCTGGTTGCTCCTTTGAAACCCATAGTTTTGTAAAACTCCGTTGCTTTTGCCCTTTTTACAGCTTCTGCCATTGACGTTCCCACGACAAGATGCTGCTCATGAAACTCTTCAAAAAATCCTCTTTTGTAGCCTCCGAGATTAATGAAATACAACTGTTCTTCTGAGGTCTCCTCCCCTCTTTCAACAATCTTCACTTCGTATCCGTCCACAAATTTCACTTCCTGATAGCAGTCGATATGAATTTTCCCTTTTGCTTCTTTCCAGAAAGCTTTCATATCTTCCACAAGATCTTTCAGGCTTTCGGCAATTCCGAAAAATACATCGTGCTGCTCAATGTTTCTGCCGGGTGGCGTAGCTCCCAGAATGACATAAAAAAGTTTCATATTCAATTTTGTTTACACAAAAATACATCAAATTTATCTTTTTTAAACGTTTGGCAGACTAACGCAATAGTTTTATATTTGTAGCATGTCAGAAATCATTATTCTCTTCCTTGGAGCAATTTCGGCAGGACTTCTTGGGTCACTGACCGGCTTGGGAGGAGGAGTCATTATTATTCCTTTATTAACGCTGGGTTTCGGCGTTCCTATGCATTATGCCATTGGCGCTTCTCTTATTTCTGTGATCGGAACTTCATCCGGCGCAGCAGTTGCTTTTGTGAAAGAAGGATTCACTAATATGAGAATCGGAATGTTTCTGGAGATTGCCACAACAGCGGGTGCTATCGTTGGAGCTTTAGTGTCCGGTATGCTTAATCCCAATACCATCGGAATTATTTTCGCCAGTATTCTTCTTTTAACGGTTATTTTAAATTTAAAAGGAAAACCTGACCATCAGGAGCCTATTATTAAAGGAAGCCTTGAGGAGAAGCTTAAACTGTACGGAACTTTTCCGGATAAAGGTGTGGTAAAAAGTTATTCTGCAAGAAACACCGTTCCTGGATTTCTAATGATGATGTTCGCCGGCGCTATGTCCGGATTATTAGGAATCGGCTCGGGAGCCCTGAAAGTGTTGGCCATGGATAATATGATGAAACTTCCGTTTAAGGTTTCCACCACCACGAGTAACTTTATGATCGGTGTTACGGCGGTTGCCAGTGCTTTGATCTATTTCCAGAGAGGAGAAATTGTTCCTGTGATTGTAGCGCCTGTTCTGATCGGGGTTGTGGTAGGCAGCTTTATCGGATCAAAAACACTGATGGTTTCGAAAACAAAAAAACTAAAGGTATTTTTTGCCATTGTCATTACCATCCTTTCTGTTTATATGATGTATAACGGTATCAATAAAAGCTTCAGATAATGAAAAAGAATTTCACGGATATAGATCTGAACCGTTCTGTAGGTAATTTATTGAGACTCGGCGTTATTCTTTCCGTAATTACTTCACTGATCGGTTTTGTAAAGCTTTTTACAGAAGGTTTTAAAATGCCAAAAAAATATACGTCTTTAGACATGGGAAGTTCCTCTGAAAAGGTTTGGGGACATTTCTGGAACTCGCTCTGCAAAGTTGAAGGAATGGCGATCATTCAGCTGGGAATACTGCTTCTGATCTTCACGCCTCTAATGAGGATTATTTTTGCACTGATCGGGTATTTAAAAGAAAAAGACTACATATATGTAGTCATTTCTTCAATCGTTCTGGTTATTATGGCCATCAGCTTTTTTACGGGGTATGCCCATTAAGGTCTTCTGATTTTTTTAAGATAATCTTTCTCCAGCGAATCAAGCTGGTCAAAATATTCTTTCTTGTTCATAAATACGGCCGGATTATAAGAATCTTCCAGTTTGTGTTTTTCATGAAGGTCAAACTGACTTGCATGTGAGGCCACCCAGATATCAAAATCCAGCTTCTTCATTGCCTGTAAGGTATATTGATAATCTTTTTCAATATTGGGATAAGCCGCAACTTCAGAGAACTTTTTATCAATGATAATGGTAGGCATATTGGCGATAAGAATTTTGTAACTTCGCTTATTATCGCTGGTTTCAAAAATAAAACTACAGGAGCCTTTCGTATGTCCGGGATGATGAAGCATTGTAACAGTTGTATTACCAAGTTTTACGTTATCTTTATCCTTCAAAGTATAATCGGGATTAACCGGTTTGAAGGTCACTCCATATTTTCCCATCTCATAATCTGTTTTACCTCCGGTTCTTAAAACTTCGGCATCGGCGGAATCAACGTATAATTTCGCTCCCGTTTCCTTTTTGATGTCTGCCATTGCCCCTAAGTGATCGAAATGCGCCTGGGTGAGAAGCAAAATTTTGGTATCCTTATACCTGAAACCCAGTTTCTGAATATTACTTTTGATAATCGGAAGCGAATCTGCCAATCCTGTATTAATGAGAATATTTCCTTTATTCGTAACAATAAGATATGAAGCAAGATCATAAGTTCCTACGTAATAAAGATTTCCTGCAATGCGAAACGGCTCATATGGCCGTGACCATTCTTCGAGTTTTTTGGGTTCCTTTACAACCTGTGCCGTAAACGGAACTGCCATTAGCAGTCCCAAGATTATAATATATTTTTTCATGATATTAAATTTTTAAATTTCATAGAATTCTAGTGGCAATTGATCCGGATCCTGCGTAAAGAAAAATTCTTTTCCGGTGAATTCGTCAATCCTGATTTCTTCACAGTTTAAACCTTTCCGTATTAATTCTTCTCTTTTTTCATTGACATTTTCCACTGAAAAAGCCAAATGCCGCAGCCCGCAAGCCTCTGGACGTGAAGATCTCTCAGGAGGATCTGGAAACGAAAAGAGCTCAATAACGTAATGTTCCCCTATTGCAAGATCAAGTTTAAAAGACTGCCTTTCTTCGCGATATACTTCACGAATGATATTTAATCCTAAAACTTCGGTATAGAATTTTTTTGAGATTTCATAATCTGAACAGATTATGGCAATATGATGGATTTTCATTTTAAAATTTATTGTATTTCCTTACAGTTATCTTTTCTTCTGGTATCAATTAAACTGGATTTTCCATTCTCCGTTCTGTTTTACCAGTTGAAAACTGTTTGCCCCGCAATGAGAAAATTTATCTTTAAAATAAAAAGAGTACGGCGTAAATACACTCGCCAACTCACCATCAGTATGGATGGCTTCAATAGTAATTCTTTCATCAAGATCATTTTTCTGCATCTTTGAAACCGAGGCTATAAAATCATTGATATCTTCATTTTTCACACCGTCTTTGGTAATGGTCTGAAGAATGGCCGTTTCTGAAAAAACCGACTTCAGCAATTCTGCATCTGCATTTTTCATGGCGGTAAATAAAGTTCTCACAGGCTTCTCTATTTCCTGCTGATTTTGCCCGAAACAAAAGCTTCCTAAAAGTAACGCGCCTGCAAAAATTTTATTCATGGTAAAAAATAGGTATTTGGAATGGTTTTAATTGTTGTTAAGATATGCTTTAAAGATAATTTGATTTGAGCAATAATAAAAAATAATTTAAATTTATAGAATTATTTTAACATATGTGGATAGCCTATCTGATTCTGACAGTATTGTTGTTGATTCTAACCATACTGCCGAAAATTCAACATTCTCACTGGATATTCCGGGTCCCGGAGTTCGGTAAAATACAGATCACCGTATTCATACTCTTTACCTTAATTCTCGGTTTTGCCACTGCTGGCAAGCCGCAATATTTCTGGTATTCGCAAGGGCTTTTGCTGATTATGCTGATTCATCACAGCATCATCCTTATCAAGTATACACCTCTGTATCCTGTAAGAAAATATACTCAAAAGAACCAGTCCTCAGAAAAACTGCGTTTTATATCGGCAAATGTCTATCAGTTTAATAAGGAATATAACCGTTTCATTCAACTGATAGAAAAATACCGGCCGGATGTCTTCCTGACCATGGAAAGTAACGGCGAATGGGAGGAAGCACTGAGATCCATAGAAAAAGAGTATCCGTATCAGCATAAAGTAACGCTGGAAAACACCTACGGAATGCATTTTTATTCAAAAATAAAAGTAGAAAGTTCGCAGACACACTATTTTGTAGCCGACGACATCCCGAGTATCGAAGCTCATTTAAAGACCGAAGACGGGTTTTCATTTGTATTTTTCGGAGTTCACCCGCCGCCGCCAAGTCCTACGGAAGAAGAAACTTCCAAGGAAAGAGACGGTGATCTGCTGAGTACGGCAAAAAGAGTAAGGGAAATTAAAAAGCCTATTATTGTTGTAGGTGATTTTAATAATGTAGCATGGTCGAAATCTTCTATTCTGTTCAGAAAAACAAGCCACCTGATTGATCCCAGAATCGGGCGTTCGTTTGTTTCAACCTTTCATGCAAGATACCGCCTGCTCAGATTTCCGATCGACCTGATGTTTCACAGCGAAGAAATCTTTATTGAAGACATGAAAACCCTTGAAAATTTCGGTTCGGACCACCTTCCCGTATACTGCGAATTTTTTATAGATCATATCCAGGATAAAAAACAGGAAGAACGCATTGACCACGCTTCAAAGGAGGAAAAAGCTGAAGCTGAGGAAATGATTGAAGAAGGAAAAGAAGAAGACGGAAACCGGGATGCTATAGTCACAGAAGGATAATGAATACAGGAATTTATATTCAACTATAAAATCCGGTACGCCGTGTGATAATTTTCGATATAATTTTCCAGAGGCTTCGGGAAAGATTTTTGGTGTGAACTTTCGTAATCGCTGATGATATAATCATTGTCAGAAACGAAATTATTCCAGGCTTCTTCCGAATCTACTTCCACATTATAAATTTCAATGCTGAGGTTTTTGTGGGTGAGTTTGTGCTGTACTGTTTTTACACTTTTAATAAAAGGAACCAGCTCATCTGAAATCTCAGGAGCAAATTCAAACAGCTTCTTCCAGATAAAATCGTCTTTTCTCTGCTGAATTAAAAATTTTCCGTTCCGGTGCACGAAGTAATATTTCAGTTCGAGGCCTGAAGCTTTCACTTTTTTTGTTTTAACGGGAAAATCTGAAACTTTATGGGTAAGAAATGCGATACAGTCTTTATTTAAAGGACATTCTCCACACAATGGATTTCTTGGCCTGCAGATCTCAGAACCCAGATCCATCATGGCCTGATTAAAATCTCCCGCATTATCGGGTAAAATTAAATGAGCCAGCTCAGAAAAATAATTAAAAGCTCCTGAATTGGAAATATCAAAATCATCCGCAAAAACCCGGCTCAGAACGCGGTAAAAATTACCGTCCACAGCCGGAATCCTGCCATTGAAACAGATGCTTGAAACTGCTGCTGCAGTATATTTCCCTACACCCTTCAGTTTGAGAATCTCTTCATATTCACTCGGAAAAACGCCATGATAATCGTTTATGATCTGCTGTGCCGCCTTATGAACGTTGATCGCTCTCGAATAATAGCCAAGTCCTTTCCAGTACAGTAAAACTTCATTCTCTTCAGCTTCTGCGAGCGTTTTTACGTCGGGAAATCTTTTAATAAAATTATTGTAATGATTCAGCCCCTGGTTAATTCTTGTCTGCTGGAAAACAATCTCACAGATCCAGATTTTGTAAGGATCTTTTGTCTGTCGGAAAGGAAGGTCCCTGGCGTTTGTTTTGTACCAGCCCAGCAGTTTATTACCTATATATTTAAAATCTGTATTTTCTATTTTTTCCAAAAGTTCATCTTCAATTTTGATGCTCGTATCAAAACCCTGACAGGTATGAATCTGCAGTACAAAGATAATCTAATTTTCCTGTTTTACTGAATATACGGGAGCAGCCTTAGGCCACTGATATTTCAGGTTCATTTCTTTTGCAATAAAGCGATAGCCTTCAAGCTTTTTGAGATAAATATATGAGATGGAATCTTTTTTAAACATCAGCCGCTGATTAGAAAGGAACTGAACCGGAAAATTCACCACCGAATCTCTTGTTGTCTTCAGCACTTCGCCCGAAGTTACCCTGTAAATAAAAATAGATTTTCCGCGTCCTGATGACTGATCAATCAGTTTTATATTACCCGAAGAAACCACCATATCACTTTCGTCAAAACATTCCTGAGGCTTCATGATATATGCTTTCCCCTCCTGTCTTTCATCTGCAAAAAGATCAATCGTATGTTCGTTCTGAAGTTTTTTCTCTTCACAACTGAAAACCAACAGTATCAATGGCAAAAAGTAAGATAATCTGCCTTTCATAATGAAATATTTAATGATTTGATAAAAAAAACCGATGTATGAGCACCGGTTTTATTATGATAATATTTTATTCCTGGGAATATTCAGCATCCCATTCATTTCCGTCGTCTCCTTTATGACCGTCTAATTTGATCACAAAACTTTTCGTAGGGAAATACGGCGTAAGGCGGATGTCCAGCCAAACCCTGTCTTTATTGACCCTGTCCTGCTCAAAACGAACGATCTTAAACTTTTCAATCAGCTTGTCCGGACCTTTGATGTTATCCAGGAACTGAACAATTTGTCTTCTCAGATCATCTTCATTTTTGGCATTCCAGTTTTCGAAAGCTCTTCTGTTCAGGAAATCCAGTAAAACTTTGGTCACATAATCGAATACACGAACAACAGAATAAGTCTGAAGCCCGATATTGTCTCCCGTGAAAAGAGTTTTTGCAGAGAATGCCATGATTTTTCCGTATTCATTGACCATCGGAACAAGACCCATTTTTTCAAGTTGGGAAATCTCGCTCTTTTTCAATTCAAATTTTACAGCATCCACTTCGTTGATATTTCCGTGCTTTTTTCCTGCTGCCACCTGAGACATCAATGTTTTGTGGATTTTCCCTGCCAATGATGTTGAAGGCGGAAGTTCCACATTTTCTTCTTCACCCACTTCTTCCGCTTTTCCACGGCCTACAAGCCAGTTACAGGTCATGATTACATTACTTCTGTGCAGCTCGCCTCCTGTAAGATTTGCAGAATGGAAAAGATCTACAACATCATCCGGCTTGTCGAGGTTGGCAAAATCGGTCACCATCATGACTTTGTTTTCATTACAGATTTTCGCCCATTTTTCGATCACTTTATTGGATCCCAGATATCCCGGAATTGCCAAAATCGAATAGTTGTCGCGAAGATCAAGACGGTCATAATAATTTTTGAATTCTTCGGCGATTGCATCGATAAAAATAGGATTATCCAGATCGGCTACCTGATTGAGACTTGCATTTACAATACTTACATTGTCTACTTTATCAAGTTCCGTATTTTTGTAAAACTGCGCTACCGTTCTGTAGCTGGTTTCCAGCTGGCGCACAGCATCCAGTGTATTTTTTAGATTGGATCTTAAACTCTGGTCTGCGGCCTGTGCTTTTGATTTGCATGTTTCAGCCATTTTATCAGCAGAATCATTACTTTCGAGAAGGTTTACCCAGAGATTTATTTTCTGAAGAAGCTCTTTTCTTTCTTCTTCTTTGTTGCTGTCGGTAAGGAATATTTCTTTCCTTGCTTTTCGGGTGGGGTTCATATTGGCGATACCGTCTACAACGGATTCTACAAAACCGAAACCTCCTATTTTATTGAGTTCGGCAAGCGGATTACCTTTCGGCTGACCTGCGTGTTGCTGCTGCCCCTGTTGTTGGTTTTCAGCTGCCTGTAATTTACTATCCATGATTAGTGTAAAGTCTTTAGATTATTTTTCAAGTTCCTGTGCCACTTCTTTCAATACCTCGATAAACGCAGCTCTTGTCTGATCGTTTTCCAGCATATTACGCAGAATTTTGTTGGTTTTCAGCTGGCGTACGATTTTGTTGTACTGCTCCTGCTCCATGCTGAGCTGCTGGAGGTAGGCTGATTTCTGGGTAAGATTTTTGGGGGTAAAGTCTGCAAGATTCTGAAAACGGAATTCTTCTTCGACTACATTACCGTCTTGTGTTTCGTGCTGTACGTTTACAGAAGGCTGAAAATGTTTGAAGACGTCTTCCACAGTCTTTAATCCTGTTACAATTTCAGGAATGTAAGGCTCGTCTGTAGTAAGCTGGCTCACAATCAATGACTTATTCTCCTGTATGTTCTGAATAGCTTCATTGGCATCCACTTTCACTTCGTTTCCGCCAACGCCATAATTAAACATTGCCATATTATTGTTATTTTGAGATTTTTTATTTTGGTGTGAATCGTATTTATCAGCATCAAATAGCTGACCAATCCAATGTTTAAATTTAAAAAAAAACTGTAACATACAAAATTTTGTTAAGAATTTTCTTTAATATTTAATTTAAATAAACAAATATTAATCAAAAATCAACATTTTACGATGTCACTAATCTATGAAAAAATAAATAAAAAAACGCATCATTTCTGATGCGTTTCTCTTTTCTAACAATTTTTGGCTGTTTACCAAATTTTTATTCTGTCTTCCGGAGCTTTATACATTTTGTCGCCCGGCTTTACATCAAATGCCTTAATGAATGCATCCTGGTTTACCAACGGACCAAACGCCCTGAAAACACCCGGAGAGTGCGGATCTGTTTTCACCTGATTGGTCATATATTGATCCGTAGATTTTGTTCTCCAAACCGTTGCCCAACTCATGAAAAACCGCTGATCCTGTGTGAAACCACTGATGAGTCCAGGATTTCCGTTGTCTTTAAGGTACATCTGGAGTGCATCATAAGCTACAGCTACCCCTCCAAGATCTCCGATATTTTCGCCGCTTGTAAATTTACCATTCACAAAACTTCCTTTTACCGGTTCATAAGCACTGTACTGTGCTGCCAGCTGCGCTACTTTTGCGTCGAAGTTTTTACGGTCTTCATCCGTCCACCAGTTATTAAGGTTTCCGTCGCCGTCGAATCTGGAACCGCTGTCATCGAATCCGTGGGAAATCTCATGTCCGATTACGGCACCTATTCCACCAAAGTTTACCGCTGCATCCGCTTTCGGATTATAGAAAGGTGGCTGAAGAATTGCTGCAGGGAAAACGATTTCGTTATTGGAGCCGTTGTAATAGGCGTTTACTGTTTGCGGAGTCATTCCCCATTCTGTTTTATCAACCGGTTTCCCGATTTTGTCAAGACTTCTCTGATACTGCCATGCAGAAACATTCTGAAGGTTGGAATAAAGGGTAGCACCTCCTTTTGGAGATTCTACTTTCAGTTGGGAATAATCTTTCCACTTATCAGGATAAGCAATTTTGACTGTGAATTTGGACAATTTTTCCTGAGCTTTTACTTTTGTAGCCGGAGACATCCAGTCCATATCATTGATGTGCTGCTTAAATGATTTTAAGATATAATCAATGTATGTTTCCATCTGCGCTTTGGATTCCGGAGTGAAATATTTCTCAACATAGAGTTTTCCGAATGCTTCACCCAAAACACCGTTTACAAGAGAAAGTCCGCGCTTGTTCATAGGACGCTGTTCTTTTTGTCCCTGAAGATATTTTGAATAGAAATCAAATCTGATCTGTTCCAGGTTTTCATCTAAATTGCTGGCATTCCCATTAATTAAATGATATTTCAGATAATCTTTTACCAAAGGAAGATTTTTTTGAGTCAGGAAAGAATCCATATTCTGATAATATTTCAGCTCACCAACAATTACCCTGTCTGTATTGACTCCTGCATCTTTAAGATATTTCTGGAGATTTACGTTTTTAACAAGGGCCGGAAGCTCAGAAACATTCTTAGGATTGTATCTTAGATTTGCATCTCTGTTTTGTTCCAGGGTTAATAAATAGTTGGCCAGCTGCTTTTCAAAATCCACTACATTTTTTGCAGCCGTTTCTGAATTCTTATAGCTTAAAACCCCGAACAGTTTCCCAACATATGATTGGTACTCAGCAAGTGTTTTGGTATTGGCTTCGTTTACTTTCTGATAGTAGTCTCTTCCCAGACCGAGATCAGGGCCGCCGAGATACACGGCATTCATCTTAGAATTCTTCATGTCTGCTCCTACTCTCCAGCCATAGAAAGAATTATCTCCCAATTTTGTGGCTTCAAGAAGGTATTTCTGGAGGTCATTCAGGTTTTTTATGGCATCTATTTTAGCAAGATCTCCTTTAATAGGCGCCAGTCCTTCTGCATTTCTTTTACCGGTATCCATAAATGAAGCGTACAGATTCTGGATTTTTTCTCCTTCTGTTCCTGCGGTATAAGATTCTGATAAGATGGTATTTAGAATGTCCAAAGAAGCATCATCCACGTTTTCTCTCAGGGCATTGAAAGATCCCCAACTCGCTTTGTCGGACGGGATCTGAGTGTTTTTCACCCAATTTCCGTTCACGTAGCTAAAAAAATCATCCTGCGGACGAACCGACTTATCCATATATGACAAATTGATCCCTTCTTCTTTTATTTCCTCTTTTTTCACCGGTTCTGCAGCAACCTCCTTCATAGTTTCTGGTTTCTGAGCATCTGCAGTTTTAGCCGTACCACACGAATTTAAAAATACCAACCCCGAAAAGGCAAGTATTCCGATATTTAGCTTTTTCATTAAAAATATTTTTTGATTTTACACAAACTTACCAAATATACGAATTTTGATTATAAATGATAAGTGATAAATAATAATTGATAAAAAGCCTGTAAATAAAGATTTTATATTTTTACCATTTGAGTTTGACTGACTGAGACAACAAATTCTTTACTATTTAATGCAAAGAGTACGAAGTTGTTCTTTTCAAAATTTTTCCGTTGATTTTTTTTGTAAAGATATTTTGACAAGATCAGCATAAACTATTCACTCAGCAAATGATAGATTGATTTCTGAACCAAGGATAATTTCTATCTTCATGATATTGAAAAAATTGACTGAGATCTTAGCCGTGATTGCAGCATTTGTCTGAGCTCATTTCTTAGGTTTCGGGGGGGGGGGGGGGGGGGGGCGCGGCGCGCAAGGAAAAAAGTC
>Ga0308157_10000974_pt1 | contig 70466 bp, 66 predicted proteins | sample PhyBR1_FD_201035 | JGI IMG/M metagenome (GOLD analysis project Ga0308157, IMG submission 201035) | Phyllosphere microbial communities from UC Gill Tract Community Farm, Albany, California, United States - DLSLB.R1 | ecosystem: Host-associated > Plants > Phyllosphere > Unclassified | place: USA...
GTCGAAGGTGCCGCCGCCGAGGTCGAAGACGAGGATCTGCTCGTCGTCGTTGCCCTTCTCGAGGCCGTAGGCGAGGGCCGCGGCGGTGGGCTCGTTGATGATGCGCAGGACGTTCAGACCCGCGATCGTGCCGGCGTCCTTGGTGGCCTGACGCTCGGAGTCGGAGAAGTAGGCCGGGACGGTGATGACCGCGTCGGTCACGGACTCACCCAGGTAGGACTCGGCGTCCTTCTTGAGCTTGCCGAGGGTGCGGGCCGAGATCTCCTGCGGGGTGTACTTCTTGCCGTCGATCTCCTGGGTCCAGTCGGTGCCCATGTGGCGCTTGACGGAGGAGATGGTGCGGTCGACGTTGGTGACGGCCTGGCGCTTGGCGACCTCGCCGACGAGGACCTCGCCCTGCTTGGAGAAGGCGACGACCGACGGGGTGGTGCGGGAGCCCTCGGCGTTCGCGATGACGGTGGGCTGGCCGCCCTCGAGGACGGCGACGGCGGAGTTGGTGGTGCCGAGATCGATTCCGACGACACGGGACATGGGTGCCTGCCTTTCTGCGACACGTGGCCGCAAGGTGGTTCGTGCGATGCCGCCTGACCTGCCGGGATGCCCGGCGCTTGTCCTGCGGCTCCGCCGGCCGCCGAGGCCGGCGGCAAGACTTGAGCTGTACGGACTCAAGTAGAGAACCCGGGCATCGACGTTGTCAATCCGAGGCCCTCGAACTTGAGCACACCAGACTCAACCCTGGGGGCGGGGCGGATATTCCAGGCCTGCCGGGACGTGACGCAGGACACTTCCGAAGCGCCTCACCACCGCAACGGCGCCCGACCCCGATGGGCCGACGCCATCCGCTCCGCCAGGTCCCCGACGGCGAGGACGTGCCTCGACCCGTCGGCCCCGTCGGTGGCCTGCACCAGGCCCTCCTCCGCTTCACGGTTCCCGATCACCACGAGGACGCTCGCCCGTGCGCGCCGTGCGGTGCGGATCCTGCTGCCCAGGCTGCCCTCGCGCAGCGCCTCGACGCGCAGCCCGGCAGAGCGCAGTGCCCGCATCGAGTCGTCGGCGGCGGCGTCCTGCTCCTCTCCGATGGGCATCACCACGGCCTGCACCGGGGCGAGCCAGAGCGGCAGGCGGCCCCGGTAGCGCTCGAGCAGGGAAGCGGTCACCCGCTCCATCGAGCCGACGGTGCCGCGGTGGATCATCACGACCCGCCGCTGTGAGCCGTCACGATCGCGGTAGGTCAGGTCGAAGCGCTCGGGCTGGTTGAAGTCCAGCTGCACGGTCGCGATGGTCTCCTCGTGCCCGTGCCCGTCGTGCACCTGGAGGTCGAGCTTCGGACCGTAGAACGCGGCCTCGCCATCGGCCTCGACCAGCTCGAGCACCTCATCGGTATGCGCGACATCGGCGAGCACCTCTCGTGCCGCCGAACGCAGGGCGTCCTGGCTCTGCTCCCACTGCTCCTCCGAGCCCAGCCAGGCATCGCTCCCGTCGCGCAGCGACAGCCTGACGTGGTCGACGGGCAGGCCGAGCACGTGCTGAGCCCGCAGGGCCGAGCGCAGGGCGGCGTCGACCTCGCTGCGGACCTGATCAGGGCGACAGAACACGTGGGTGTCGTCGAGATTGATCTGGCGCACCCGCTGCAGGCCGGAGAGGACGCCGGAGCGCTCGGCCCGGAACATGGGCGCCAGCTCGTTCAGCCGCACGGGAAGGTCCCGGTATGACCGCTGCCGGGAGCCGTAGACCAGGGCATGGTGAGGGCAGTTCGCGGGGCGGAGGACCAGCTGATCCGCCCCGACGTCCATGGGCGGGAACATGTCGTCGGCGAACTTGGCCCAGTGGCCGGAGCGTTCGAAGAGGGCGCGCTTGCCGAGCACCGGGGTGTGGACGTCGAGGCAGCCGTCCTCGTGCGCGAGCTCCTTGGCCAGGCGGGCCAGCTCCTCACGGATGGCGGCCCCGGCGGGCAGCACCATCGGCAGGCCGGAGCCGACGCGTGGATCGGTGGAGAACACCTGCAGGTCGCGGTTGAGATCTCGGTGATCGAGAAGTTCGTCGTGCGGGGACATCGGGGCTCCTTCGGGACGTGCCCCGAGAGTGACCGCCCGGCCCCAGGAATGACGAAGGCCCCGGATCACTCCGGGGCCTGGTGGATGCTGTGGTGGTCAGGACACGACAGCGGCGCCGGAGGGTTCCGGCGTCGTGGTGACCTGAGCGATGAGCATGCCCAGAAGGTACCACGGGCGTCTCGCGACGAACCTCGCCGAGGAACGGGCCGACATGCCGAGCGGCATCCGGTCGGGGCTGACGCCCTGCGGCGCTCGGCCAGCACCCCGTGGCACACTGCCCGCATGGATGCCATGCGCGCTCTGCTCCATGACCACGTCGAGGCCGGGCACCTACCGGGCGCGGTGGCGCTGCGATGGCGGGGAGGCCGTACCGACCTGGAGACCGTCGGCGTGCAGGACCTCGAGTCCGGGACGCCGATGTCTGCGGACACGCTGTTCCACTGGGACTCCCTCGGCAAGCCGCTGTCCGCCGCCCTGGCACTCACCTTCGTGGCCGACGGCAGCATCTCGCTCGATGCGCCGATCGAGCGCTGGCTGCCCGAGCTGTCCGGCCAGCGCGTCCTGCGGGACCCGAGCGGACCGCTCACGGAGACGGAGCCCGCACGCCGACCGGTGACTCTCCAGGACCTGCTCACTCTCCGCGGAGGGCTCGGGTTCACCACCGACTTCGACAGCCCGTTCACCGAAGCGCTCGTCACCGAGCTGCAGGAGGGCCCAGCACCGCGCACCCTGGGCCGGGACGCTTTCCTCGCCGCGGCGGGACGGCTGCCGCTCGCCCATCAGCCCGGAGAGGGCTGGACCTACAACACCGGCAGCACCCTGCTGGGGCTCCTGCTGGAGAGGGTCGGCGACGACACGCTGGATGCGCTCATGGCCGATCGCCTCCTCGCACCGCTCAACATGCACCGGACATGCTGGTGGGTGCCTGCCCCATGGCTCCCCCACTTCGCGGGGAGATACGGCCGCACCGGCGACGCCGAGGCTCCGCTCGAGCTGATCGATCCGCCCTCCGGGCAGTTCGCACACCCCCCTTCGTTCCCCGACGGGGCCGGCGGGCTGATCGGCACTGCCGGCGACTGGCTCAGCTTCGGCCAGATGCTGCTCGAAGGCGGGACGAGCCACAGATGCCAGGTACTGCCGGGCGACCTGGTCACCCTGCTCCTGACCGACCATCTCACTGCCTCACAGCGTCAGCAGGCCGGCTTCTTCCTCGCCGACGGCGAAGGCTGGGGACTCGGCGGCAGCGTCCGGTCCGACGGCAGCTACGGCTGGACCGGAGGCGCCGGCACCTCTGCCCGCGTGCACCCCGATCGCGGAGAGGTGAACATCCTGATGACTCAGGTCGCGCTCGACGGACCCGAGGGAGCCCCTGTCCTCGACGCCTTCGAGGAGCTCGTCCTGCACGACGCCGACGGACGCGACTGACGTCGGTCCCGGAAGCGAACGCTCGTCGGGAACGGTGCGCCGTCGGCTGGTACCCTCGCTCGCACAATCACACACAGCTGGACGCTATTGGTCGGTCGGAGGGGCGTCTTCCGCAGAGCGCTGCCTGTTCCTCGTCACGATGAGGAGGGCTCGCTCCTTCCTGGAAGGCCCTCCCTTGTCCCGACTCCGACCTGACCACACCTCACCGCGCGCGGCGCTCGTCGTCGCCTTCGTCGCCCTGTTCGTCGACATGCTGATCTACGGCATCGCGGTGCCCGTCCTGCCCCTGTTCCCCGCCGTCGCCTCGGGCGGCGACGCCACCACCGGGCTGCTGTTCGCCGTGTACGCCGGCGGCCTGATCGCCGTCACCCCGCTCGCCGGTCGCTGGATCGATCGCAGCGGCCCCCGCGGCCCCCTCCTCGCCGGACTCCTCGGCCTGGCGGCGGCCACGCTCCTCTTCGCCGCAGTGGAGGCTCTGCCGCTGCTGATGCTCGCGCGCCTCGCCCAGGGAGCGGCCGCGGCCTGCTCCTGGGTGGCGGGGCTGGCGCTCGTCGCGGCCACCACGCCCCTCGCCACCCGTGCCCGCGATCTCGGCATCGTGCTCTCCGCCGTGAGCATGGGCGTGCTGATCGGCCCCGCCCTCGGCGGGATCCTCGCCGACTCCTTCGGCCGACACGCCCCGTTCCTGGTCGCCGCCGGTCTCGCCCTGGTCGACGGGCTCCTGCGCCTGTGGCTGATCCGGCCGGTCGAGAAGGTCGAGGACGACCCCGGCACCCTCGCCGGGGTCCTGCGCGTGCCGGGCGCTGGGCCCGTCTGCGGCATCGTCGCGCTCGGCGCAGCCCTGGTGGCGATCACCGAGCCCGTCCTGCCCCTGCAGCTGGCGGACCTGGGATGGTCCGCAACGTCGACGGGGCTCGTGTTCGGCGCCACGGTGCTCGCCACTGCCGCGACGACGCCGCTCGCCGGCGCCCTCACCGGACGGCACTCGATCGCCCGTCTCACGGGGATCGGCGGGGCGCTCGGAGCCGTCGGGCTCGCTGTCGTGTCGCTGGCTCCCGCGGGCTGGATGCTCGTCAGCGGCATGGCAATCCTCGGCGGCGGTGCCGGCCTCGTGATCGGTGCGATCACGCCCGCGATGACCGTGCTCGGCGCACAGGCCCGCCCTCCGGCGCTGGGCGCCGCCTTCGCCGTGTTCAACCTCGCCTACGCCACCGGCCTGTTCATCGGCCCCACCCTCGGCGGGCTCGTCACGGAGCGCGCGGGCTTCTCCCCCGCGATGCTCACCATCGCGACGCTGGTCCTCGTCGTCGGGGTGCTCGCGTCGTGGCGACTCGCGAGGTTCGGCGAGCTGTGCAGTCCGACGAGCGCGGTCCACGCACCGCGTGCCGGCTCCGGCCCCGACGACGTCGGAGAGTGAGCCGTCCGCCTTGAGGTCGCCTTGACCTCCGCTCCCTACCGTGGGTCTCCCAGACCCGTCCCCAGGAGGAAGACCATGCGCACCCATCGCATCCCGTCCCGTCTCGCGGCCGTCGCCGCTCTCGGAGCCCTCGCCCTCGCCGGCTGCACCGGCGGCGGCACCGAGGAGCAGGGCTCAGGCCACTCGGAGCACGGCAGCGCGGCGTCCGACAACGGCGGCAGCGCCGCGTCCGATGGAGGCGGCCACGGCTCCGGCCACGCGGACCACCCGGTGGACGGCGGCCCGTCCCCGGAGGGCATCGTCGAGGCGTCGGACCCCACCTATCCCGTCGGCACCGAGGTAAAGCTCACCGCCGACCACATGGAGGGGATGGACGGGGCGACCGCCACGATCTCGGGCGCCTTCGACACCACCACCTACTCGATCAGCTACACGCCCAGCGACGGCGGCGAGCCCGTGACCGACCACAAGTGGGTCGTCCACGAGGAGCTGCAGGATCCGGGCGAGGCACCGCTGGAGGTCGGGGACGAGGTCGTGGTCGAGGCCTCGCACATGCCCGGCATGGAGGGAGCGACCGCGACCATCGACAGCGTCACCGAGGAGACCGTGTACATGGTCGACTACGAGGCGGACGGCATGGAGATGACCAACCACAAGTGGGTCGTCGAGAGCGAGATCGAGCCCGCCGCCTGAGCCGGCGCGTCCTCCGCCCGTTCACCGGGGCGCGGCCTCTCGCGGCAGTCGCAGCGTGAAGGTCGCGCCCCGGCCGGGGCCGTCGCTGGCCGCGTCGAGCCGTCCGCCATGGGCTTCGGCGAGGGCTCGGCTGATCGTCAGGCCGATCCCCGAGCCCGAGCCCTCGCGCGAGCGGGCGGCATCGGCGCGGTAGAACCGCTCGAACAGGTGCGCTCCCTCCTGCGCGGTGAAGCCCTCCCCGTCATCCGCGACGACGATCAGGAGCCGATCACCCTCGTCCCGGGCGGTGAGGTGCACCGTGCCGCCGCGCGGGGTGTGCCGCAGCGCGTTGCCCAGGAGGTTGTCGAGGATCTGGGCGAGGCGGTCGGGATCGGCGCGCAGCCCGAGCTCCCCCGCCGTCGGCCCGTCGACACGCAGCGCGATGCCCGAGGCCGTGCATCGCTCGCGCCACTCCTCCTCGACACCGGCGAGCACTGCATGGAGGTCCAGGTCGCGGAGCGCGAGCGGGGTCCGGCCCTCTTCGGCACGGGAGACCTCGCCGAGGTCGTCGGCGAGCCGCGCGAGCCGCGCCGTCTGCGCCGCCAGGACGTCGGCGGCCTCCTCCGGGGAGAGGACCCCGTCGGCCATCGCCTCGTGGTGCGCCGCGAGGGTCGCGATCGGGGTGCGCAGCTCATGGGCGAGGTCGGCGAGCAGTCGTCGTCGCGTCTCCTCGACCGCATCGAGCCGGCCCGCCATCTCGTTGAGCGTGCGCGAGAGCGCATCCAGCTCGGCCCCCGCGCCGAGCACGGGGACCCGCGCCGTGTACCGGCCTCCTGAGAGCGCCTCGATCCCGGCGCCGAGAGCGGCGAGGGTGCGGCGCAGCCGCCGGGACAGGCTCCAGCTGACCGCCGCGGCGACCAGGAGAGAGACCACGAGACCGGCACCGAGCGCGATCAGCAGGGCGTCCCGGTGGGCCCATTCGACGTGCATGAGCTCGGAGCTGCCCAGCGGCAGGTCGGTCTTCAGCAGGTGACGGTGGAAGATCGCCGGCGCGACGAGGACGGTGAGCACCGCGATGCTCAATCCGCCCGCGCCCAGCACCAGGAGCTGTCCGCGCATGAGCCGGGCGGCGAGGCCCGGCACGGGACGTGTCCGATGGCGGAGCCTCATCGTTCGTCTCCTCCCAGTCGGTACCCGATCCCGCGGACCGTGAGCACGTAGCGCTGCTCACCGGCGGTCTCACCGAGCTTGCGCCGCAGGTTCGCGATGTGGACGTCGACGAGATGGTCGTCGCCCTCGCTCTCCCCGCGTCCGACGGCGCGGAGCAGCTGAGTGCGGCTGAGCGCCTGTCCGGAATGGTCGGCCAGAACGCTCAGCAGCTCCCGCTCGGTCGGGGTCAGGGGGATCACCTCCCCGCCCAGGCGCACCTCCTGCGCCGCCACGTCGATCTCGAGCCGACCGATCCGGCGCACCGGGGCAGGGGCGGGGACGACGGACGGCCCGCGCCGGGGGCGGCGCAGCATCGTCTCGACGCGGGCGACGAGCTCGCGGACGCTGAAGGGCTTGCTGAGATAGTCGTCCGCCCCGGCGGAGAGCCCCCTCAGGCGGTCGGCCTCCTCCGCCCGGGCGGTGGTGATCAGCACGTAGCAGTCGGAGACCTCGCGGAGCCTGCGCAGCACCTCCAGTCCGTCTAGCCCCGGCAGACCGAGATCGAGGACGACCACGTCCGGCTCCAGGGAGGCTGCGGCCTCGAGGGCCTCCGGCCCGGTGCGGACGGTGCGGGCAAGGTGACCTGCGCGGTCCAGATAGCGGCGGACCACGTCGGCGAGCGCCGGCTCGTCCTCGACGACGAGGACCGTGGCGGGCGGAGCAGTGCGTGCTGGCATGGTCTCAGTGTCCTCGTCCACGCGCTCCGATCGCTTAACCTCGCAGCATGTCCACCACTGCCCGCCCGTCGGCCCCCGCGCCCCGCCCGGAGGACCACTCCGACGCGCCGCCCTCCTCCAGCCGCTTCCAGCGCCTGGACGGGCAGGCGGTGCGTCGCTCGGCGGCGGCGCTCGAGCATCGGATCGCGACGCGCTTCCCGGACCGCACCCTGTGGGAGGTGTGCCGCGAGGTGGTGGGGCTCGTGGACGAGATCAACGCGGGCACCGGCATCAGCCGCCGTCGGGTGCGGCTCGCCCGGCTGCTCTCCCGTCTCGGCGTGGTCGCGATCGTGCTCTTTCTCGGCGGGGCGGTCGCGCTCGCAGCCGGGGACCTCATCGAGGAGCGGGACGTGCTGGGGCCGCTGGACATGCTCCCGCTGCTCGAGACGATCATCAACGACCTCGTCTTCGGCGGGATCGCGGTGTTCTTCCTGCTGCGGATCCCCGAGCGGATGGAGCGGGCCCGCGTGCTGCGGATCCTGCACCGTCTGCGCTCCCTCGCCCATGTGATCGACATGCACCAGCTCACCAAGGTGCCCGAGCGCCTCGAGCGCGGCTCGCGCGAGGACGGCGGGCTGGACCTGGACCGCACGGAGCTGACCCGCTATCTCGACTTCTGCACCGAGATGCTGTCGCTGGTGGGCAAGAGCGCGGCCCTGTACGCGGAGCACACCACCGACGGGGACGTGCTCGACGCGGTCGAGGGCATCGAGGCGCTCACCTCGGACATGGCCCGCAAGGTATGGCAGAAGATCGGCATCATCCAGCAGCAGGGCTGAGGAGAGGACAGGCATGGACAGCACCGCGATCCAGCAGGTGGCGCGAGCACGGGCCGAGGAGCTTCCGGCCGCGGAGATGACGCTGCCCTTCGGCCCGGACTATGACGTCGCGAAGGTGCTGGGGAAGATGTTCCTGCTGCTCACCGAGGTGCGCGGCACACCGGTCGTGGTGCTGAAGGCGGAGCCGCGTGACGCCGAGGCGCTGCGCGGGGCACATCCGGAGATCACCCCCGGCTATCACATGAACAAGCGCCACTGGATCACGCTGAACCCCGGGGGTGCTCTCACCGAGGAGTTCGTGCGCGAGCTCGTGACGGACTCCTACCTGCTGGTCGTGGAAACGCTGCCGCGGGCGCGGCGCCCCGTGGATCCGCAGACCTTCCTCGCCGCGGAGGCCGGCGCATGATCCGCGGACTGGCCCGGGTGGCGGGCTGGGTGCTCCTCGGGCTCGGTCTGCTCGGCACGGCGGCGCTGCTCGTGCTGCGGCAGGTCACCGTGCTCCACACCTGGCACGAGTACGTCATCGCCGCGGCGACGTTCATCCCGATGCTGTGGGTGCCGCTGCTGGTGGCCGCTCTCGGCCTGGTGCTCGTGCTGCGCTCGTGGTGGCGACTGTTCGGCGTCGCGCTGGTGCTCGCGTTCGTCACGGTGACGGCCTGGCCGATGCTCCCCGCACCCGCGCGGGATGCCGGCCCCGAGATGATCCCCGAGGGCTCGCTCACCGTGCTCTCCTCGAACATCGAGTACGGCAGCGCCGACGTCGACGAGATCGCCCGTCTCGCGGAGCAGGGGGTGGATGCGGTCGCGCTGCAGGAGGTGACGCCGGAGTTCGAGGAGGCGCTCGAGTCGTCCGGGCTGCTGGAGACCTTCCCGCATCGCGTCGGCACCGCCCGCGACGGCGCGGCCGGGACGATGCTGCTCTCCCGCACCCCGATCGAGCTCACGGACAGCACGGAGAGCACGGTCTTCGACAATCTCCTCGCCACCACCGAGATCGACGGCACGCTCTGGCGCCTCGCGGTGATCCACACGGCACCGCCGCAGATGGGGGCCGAGGCGTGGACCGCCGATGCGGCCGCGGTCGGGGAGATGGTCGCCCCGTATGCGCAGGAGAACCTGCTGCTGGTGGGAGATTTCAACGCGATCGAGCAGCATCACACGATGCGTGAGCTCACGGCCGACGGGTCGCTGCGCTCCCTCGCCGACCCGGGGTGGCGCCGTGGGGAGGGGCTGTGGGAGCCGACCTGGCCCGTCGGCGGCTACCTGCCGCTCTTCGCGCGGATCGACCATGCGCTCGTCGGCTCGGGAGTGGAGGGCCCCGTGCCGAGATACCTGACGATCCCCGGCACCGACCATCGTGCGCTGACAGTGCGGGTCTCCCCTGCCGAGGCGAGCGGGTCCTGAGCGTCCCATCGCAGCGCCCCGGCACGGTGCGGATCAGGCGGTGACGAGCAGCCGCTCCGGGATGAGCTCGGCGCCCTCGACGTCCTCGACGAGGGCCGGGGCGATCCGGTCTCCGCGGCGCACCACGGTGAGGCTGCCGCGCTCCTCGAGGATCACGAGCTCGACCTCGGCGGGGTCGAGCACTCCCCCGGCGCGCAGACGGTCGTGCAGCCCGCTCTCCGTGAGCCGTCGTCGGTGCAGGGCCTCGACGAGGCTGCGTCCCTCGAGCATCACCACGCTCGGCCGGCGGCGCACCGCCGCGGGCAGCACTCGGGTGACGCGGCGCAGCGACCCCATGAGCGCCTCCATCACCATCAGGGTGTTCAGCACGAGCAGACCGCCGAGCATCGTCGGCGACTCACCGAGCATGGAGCGGGCGCTGACCCCGCCCACCACCGCGAGCACCACGAAGCTCGCCGCGCCCATCGTCGCCATCAGCCGGGTGCCGGCGAGGTGGACGAGCAGGGAGAAGAACAGGTACAGCACGATCGTGGAGAGCACCACGCCGAGCGCACCGGTCCAGCTGATGCCGAGGTAGTCGTGCCAGAGGAGGTCCAGGTCGATCATGTCCGCCATTATCGTCAGCCGGCGGCGACCCGCCGGCCGGAGGTGATCAGCGCTGTTCGGCCCGGCGCACCATCTCGTCGATCCACACCGGCGCGAAGGGCGAGGTGCAGTTCGGCGGGGTCGGGTAGTCCTTCAGCACCTCGAGGCGCTCGCCGATGTCCTTGGCGCGGTCGCGCCGGGTCGCGTGGTGGATGCCGATCTCGGCGAGGCACTGGTTCATCGCCCACTGCAGGCGCTCGGGCGCGTCCTTCATCTCCGCCTCGATCTGGTCGAGCAGCGCGTCGAGGTCGATCCCCTCCGGCGTCTCCCCGGCGGGGGCCTTCGCCACCCGGTCGCTGGTCAGCGCCCAGCCGGCGCTCGCGACGACGGGATCCGGATCGGCGAACCAGGCCTCGCGCAGCGCCTCGCGGTGCGGGCTCTTCTTCACCATGTAGCTGACCAGCCAGTCGTGGACCTTCGCGGTCGGGGCCTCGCGCAGCATCGCGTCGAGCTCGGCCTGCGAGTACTGCGTCGGGCGGGAGATCAGCAGGGCGAGCAGCTTCGGGGTGGAGTCCTCGGCGGGCGTCTCCCACAGGGCGCGGGCGAGGTCGGGCTGGGTCTTCAGCCGCTTCGCGATCGCGCGGAGCTTCGTGAGGTTCACGGCGTGGTCGTCGCCGTGCTTCTGGTTCACGGCGCGCATGCGGTCGTCGGCGAGCGCGGCGAGCTCCGCGTGGAGCGCGGCGACCTCGCCGGAGAGCTCGGTCTCGGTGCGCTGCGGGGCGACGGCGGTCATGGGTGCTCCTGCGGGGTCTCGGGGTCCTCCAGGATACGGCTGAGCGCCTCCATCAGCTCTTCCAGCGGCAGGGCGGCGTCGAGCCGGTGCACGTGCGGCCGTCCTGCCAGCAGGGTCTCGAGCGCGGCGACATGGTCGGCGGCGTCGGCGGGCCCGACGTGGCGGTCGTTCGCGGCCTGCTCGGGCCGGTCGGGGGCGGCGCGACGGGCGGCCAGGCGCTCGGCGAGGGTCGCCCCGTCGGCGACGAGCGCGGCCTCGACGAAGCGGGCGCCGCATCCCGTCGCCAGCTCCTCGAGCTGTTCGAGGAAGGCGGGGCGGGCGAGGTACTGCCCGATCAGCACGTCGTGCCCGTCGGCGAGATGGCGGCCGGCGAGCGCGAGGGCGAGGCGCCGGGCCTGGAGCCCCGCGGCCTGGAGGTCCTCCTCCCAGCCGCCGAGGGAATGCTTCAGCTGGTCGACGTCCAGGGCGAGGGCGAAGAGGCGCCGCGCCGCGAGCAGGGCGGCGAGGGTGGACTTGCCGCTGCCGGGCGCGCCGTTCAGCAGCAGGAGTGCGGGGGTGCTCATCCGAGCAGTGTCGCGCAGAACGTCGGGCGGCGGGGTCGATGCTTCCGGCTCCTCCGCCCGCCGTCGGCTCAGGAGACGCTCGCCCGCGGCGCGCCGATGCCCGGATCGATCCTCGGCACCTCGCCCGCCCCGGGGCGGATGTCGATGTCGAAGATGTCCAGCGGCAGGTACACGGTCGCGCAGGCGTTGGGAATGTCCACGACGCCCAAGAACCGCCCCTCGATCGGCGCGGCGCCGAGCAACAGGTAGGCCTGCTCGGCCGACCAGCCGAAGGTGGTCAGGTACTCGATCGCGTGCAGGCACGCCCGCTGGTAGGCGAGATGCGAGTCGAGATAGCGCTGCTCCCCGTCGAGCGTCACCGAGGTGCCCGAGAAGCTCAGCCACTGCGAGTGCTGCGGGGCGGTGTTGCCCGGCATGAAGATCGCGTTCTCGGACACGTTGTACTTCTCCATGCCGCCGGGGATCACGTCCACGTGCAGGTCGATGAACCCGCCCATCTCGATGCCGCCGCAGAAGGTGATCTCCCCGTCGCCCTGGCTGAAGTGCAGGTCTCCGACGGAGAAGTTCGCTCCGTCCACGAACACCGGGTAGAAGATCCTCGTGCCGCGGGTGAGGTTCTTGATGTCCTGGTTGCCGCCGTTCTCGCGCGGCGGGGCGGTGCGGGCGCCTTCCCCCGCGACCCGGTCGAACTCGCCCTCGGGGACGCCGCCGAGGATCGCGCCGTCAGGCTCCGGCGGCAGGGCCAGGGCCGGCACCCGGTCCGGGTCGGTCGCGATGAGCGCCGCCTCGCGGGAGTTCCATGTGCCCAGGAGCTCCGGGGAGGGGGCGGTGCCCATGAGGCCGGGGTGGATCATGCCGGTGAACTCCACGCCGGGCACGTGGCGGGAGGTCGCCTTCTCACCGCGGAAGTCCCACACCGCCTTGTAGGCATCCGGGAACTGGTCGGTGAGGAAGCTGCCGCCGTTGCGCTTGGCGAAGATGCCGGTGTAGCCCCAGCCCTGGCCCGCGAGTGGACCGGAGTCCTCCTGCGGGATCGGGCCGACGTCGAGGATGTCCACGATCAGCAGGTCGCCGGGCTTCGCACCCTCGATGCGGAATGGGCCCGACAGGGTGTGGACGGTGTTCAGGGGTGCGGTGGCGATGTCCTCGGCGGAGTCGTCGTTCTGTATGTAGCCGTCGAACCATTCGCGGCAGTCGACGCGGAAGGTGTCGCCGGGCTTGACGCTGACGGCCGGGGGGATGTCCGGGTGCCAGCGGTTGTGACCGAGGATCTTCTGCTCGGTGAAGGGCTTCGCGGAGTCGAGAGGGAACACGTTCTGGGGCATGCTTCTCCTTCCACAGCGACGGGGCCGCCGATCGGCTCCGCCGGGTCCTGGGCCGGTCTCAGGGACGCGGCAGCCGCGCGTGGCGCGGGTCGGTCGTGGTGCGTGCGGCGGCGGGTCGGGCTCCGGGCACGCGGTCGACGACGGCGGGCTCGTGGGCGGTCCTCGCCGTGGCGTCCAGCATCTGCCCGGCGCCGGTGCCGAGCCGGCCGAGGCGCGGGGCGCTGAGGCGACGGCGGGAGGGGGCGCCGCAGTCGGGGCAGGTGAGGTCCTCGTCGCGGGCGCTGATCGGCACCGAGCGCTCGTACTCGTGCGAGCTCTCGCAGCGGAACTCGTAGATCGGCATCCTCGCTCCTCCTGACCGCGTGCTCACGGGTGCTTCCCTCACCCTAGGCAGGTCCGCATCGTCCCGGGCGGGTTCCGGGAGAACTCCTGGGCCGACGGGCACGGGCCCACAACCGGCCGGTCGGCCGGCGGACCGGGATACTGGCGGGCATGTCCACCACGCCGCCCCGCCCCGCCCCGGATGCCCCGTACACCGGCTCCGACTTCTACTGCGACGTCGCGATCCCGGATCCGGGCGCGCTGGAGGTTGTCCATCTCGACGAGCGGGTGCTCGCCTTCCACCACACGCGGCCGTTCTGGGAGGTGCATCTGGTGGTCGTGCCGCGCCGGCACATACCCTCGCTCACTGCGGCGGGCCCCGAGGACGAGGCGGATCTGCGAGCGCTGCTGGCCGTGGTGCAGCACGTCGCACGGCAGGTCGAGGAGACCCACGGCGCCGCGGCGGTGCTCACGAACCTCGGCGAGTACCAGGACTCCAAGCATCTGCATGTGCATGTGCACGCCGGGCCGCGGCGTGGGGAGCTGCGTCATGGAGTGGCATGACCGCTATGCGCTGAACCCGCGGCCGTTCGGAGAGGAGCCCACCCCGTTCCTCCGCGAGGTGTTCGACGATCCCTCGAGGTTCGGCGTGCCTGACCGCCAATTGCGGATCTTCTGTCCGGGGGACGGCTACGGCCGCAACGGGCTGTGGCTCGCCCGGCGAGGGCACTCTGTGGCCGCACTCGACATCGTCCCCGCAGTGGTCGACAGCGCGATGGCGACTGCTGTCGATGAGGGCGTCGACTACGTGTCGATCGCGGCTGACCTCTCCGGCTCGCCCCTCCCGCTCGCACGGGGATCCACCTTCGACCTGGTCGTCACGGCATGGGTGCGCCTCGTCGATCCTTGCGCCCGCCGCTCCGTGAATGCCGAATGCACCGACCGGCTCAGGGAGGGCGGGTCCGTCGTCATGATCGGTGGCCGACGCGTCACCGACACACGCTCCGAGCAGTCGGAGTGGCCGCGCTCGCTTCGCTGGCAGGACTTCTCCACCGATGACGAGGTGAGGATGATCGGGCACATGGAGAAGCCCGCGATCACAGCGCCAGCTTGAACCCCACGTGGCTCGGGGTGAAGCCGAGCCGCTCGTAGAAGCGGTGGGCGTCCGGGCGGGTCCGGTCGGTGGTGAGCTGGGCCAGCTCCGCGCCGTGTGCGCGGCCCCAGTCCAGCGCCCAGGCCATGAGGGCGGTGCCGAGTCCGCCGCCGCGGGTCCGGCCCGCCACGCGCACCGCCTCGATCTGGAGGCGGGTCGCCCCGCCGCGGGAGAGGGAGGGCAGCAGGGTCAGCTGCATCGTCGCGACGAGATGCCCGTCCCCGTCGCGGGCGGCGAGCAGGAGATGGGCCGGGTCGCGGTCGATCGCGGCGAGCGCTCGGGCGTAGGGGGCAATGGCCTCGGCCTCCCGCTCCCTGCCCAGCACGTCGTCGGCGAGCAGCGCGACGAGCTCGGGCAGGTCCGCCTCGGCCGCCCGGTGCAGGGTGACGGGTCCGGTCGGGAGGTCGAGGGTGTCCAGTGCGCTCATGGGGCCATTGTGCGCTCCGGCCGCCACAATGGCTCCATGAGTCCCGCCCGCACCCCGTTCTCCCCCGGCACGCCGCGCAGCGCGCAGCTGTCCTTCTCGGACCAGCCGGCCTGGATCGTCGCGGACGAGGTGGTGGGCGGGTGGACGCTGATGATCGGCGGCATCGAGCAGTCGCACGTGGATCTCGAAAACCCGACGCACCTGGTGCACGAGTACCTGCGCCGGATGGGGAACGTGCTGGACGCGGTGCGGCCCGCCGGGGAGCCGCTGCGGATCGCGCACCTCGGCGGCGGGGCGCTGACCCTGGCCCGTTACGTGCAGGCGAAGCGGCCCGGCTCCGCGCAGACGGTGATCGAGATCGAGCGCGAGCTGCCCACGCTCGTCACCACCGCGCTGCCGCTGCCGGAGGGCACGGACCTCGAGGTGGTGATCGGCGATGCGCGCGAGGAGCTCGCCGCGCTCGGACCGGAGCCCCTGGACGCGATCGTGCTGGACGTGTTCTCCGGCGAGTCCTCCCCCGCCCATCTCGCGAGAGCGGACTTCTACAGCGAGCTGCTCGCGCTCCTCGCCGCGGACGGGCTGCTGCTGGTCAACGTCGGCGACGACGCCGGGCAGAGGTTCCTCGCCGCGCAGGTGCGGGAGCTCGAGACCGCCGCGGCGAGCGCAGGGGTACCGGGCGTGTGGACGCTCACCGATGCACAGCTGCTGACCCGCCCGACGGACGGGAACATGGTGCTGCTGGCGGGCGGGGCGCTCGCCTCCCCCGATGTCGAGGACTGGCGCGCGGCCTGGCTCGCCGCCGGCCCGCACCCGGCCGCGGTGCTCGACCCGCACGAGACCGAGGAGGCCGTCGGCCGCATCGGACGGTCCTGACCGGGACGACGACGGCCGCCGCCCCGGAGCGGGGCGGCGGCCGTCGGGGCGGGGCGGGCTCAGACGAGCTCGACCGTGGCGCCGGGATCGTTCATGACGATCACGGGGGTGATCGTCTCGTGCCCGGCCGCGCGGATCGCGGCGAGGTCGGCGCGCAGCAGCGGGGAGCCCGCGACCACGTGCTCGCCGACCTCGACGAGGGTCTCGAAGCCCTCGCCCTTCATCTCCACGGTGTCCAGGCCCACGTGGATCAGCACCTCGACGCCGTCCTCGAGGGTCAGCGCGACGGCATGCCCGGTCGGGAACACGTGCGCGACGGTGCCCTCGGCGGGGGCGAGGACCAGGCCGTCCTCGGGCTCGATCGCGACGCCGGGGCCCATGATCCCCTGCGCGAAGGTCGCGTCCGGCACCTGATCCAGCGGCACCACGGTGCCCTCGAGCGGGCGGCGCAGGCGCACCAGGGAGGAGGCGCGGACAGCGGTCGCGACCCCTCCACCGGCGCCGTCCGCCGGGATCTCGCCCGGGTCGACGGGCTCGGCCGCGCCGCTCATGATCCGCTCCATCGCGTCCTTCACGAACTGGACGGAGGTCCCGTAGATCACCTGGACGGAGTGCCCGCCCGGCTTCATCGTCCCGGCCGCGCCCGCACGCTTCAGCGCCGCCTCGTCGACCTTCGAGACGTCCGCGAGCTCCATCCGCAGCCGCGTCGCGCAGTTCTCGAGGTCGGTGATGTTGCCGGCTCCGCCGAGCGCGGCGAGGAAGGCGGTCGCGGTCGCCGCGTACCTGCCGTCGGTCGAGGCCTCCGCCCCCTCGACCCGGCCGTCGAAGGAGTCGTCGCGGCCCGGGGTCTTCAGGTCGAACTTCAGGATGATCGCGCGGAAGGCGAGGAAGTAGACGGCGAACCAGAAGATGCCCATCAGCGGGATCGCCCACGGGTTCTGCGCCATGGGGTTCACCCAGCCGAGCACCAGGTCGATGAAGCCGCCGGAGAAGCCGAAGCCCATCCGCACCGGCAGCGCGGCGCTGATCGCCATGGAGATGCCGGTGAACAGGGCGTGGACCACGTACAGGCCCGGGGCGAGGAACATGAAGGCGAACTCGAGCGGCTCGGTGACGCCCACGAAGAAGGCGGCGACGGCGCTGGAGAAGAGCACGCCCGCGGCGACCTTGCGGCGCGAGGTCTTCGCGGTGACGTACATGGCCAGGGCCGCGCCCGGCAGGCCGAACATCATGATCGGGAAGAAGCCGGTCATGTACTGGCCGGTGACGCCGTAGGTGCCGGTGCCGTCCAGGAAGTTGCCCAGGTCGTTGATCCCGGCCACGTCGAACCAGAACACGGAGTTCAGCGCGTGGTGCAGGCCCAGCGGGATCAGCAGGCGGTTCAGGAAGCCGTAGAGGCCCACGCCCACCGGCCCGAGGGTCAGGATGAACTCGCCGAAGGCGACGAGCCCGGAGAACACCAGCGGCCAGATGACGAACAGCGCGAGGGCGAGCACGAGGGAGAGTCCGGCGGAGACGATCGCGACGGAGCGGCGGCCGGAGAAGAAGGCAAGCGCGTCGGGCAGCTCCGTGTCCTTGAAGCGGTCGTAGGACCAGGCGCCGATCAGGCCGCACAGGATGCCCACGAACACGTTCTCGAGGTTCGAGAAGGCGAGGTTCACGGCGTCGGGCTCGATGCCCTGGAACAGGGCGACGTTCTCGGGGGCCAGCAGCTCGGTCACGACCAGCCAGGAGACGAGGCCGGCGAGCGCGGAGGTGCCGTCGGGCTTCGTGGCCATGCCCAGCGAGACGCCGATCGCGAACAGCAGCGGGAGGTTGTCCAGGAGCGCGCCGCCGGCGGTCTTGAAGAAGACGCCGACGAGGTTCGCGTCGTTCCCGGTGGCGGTGAGGATCCAGTAGCCGATGCCGCTGAGGATCGCGGCGACGGGGAGGACGGCGACGGGCAGCATCAGCGATCTGCCCAGGCGCTGGAAGAACTTCATCAGGGCCTCTCAGGAGGAGGGGCACGGCGGAGCCCGCGGCGGGGCCGCGGGGCGGGGTGCGCCCGGTGGTGGTCAGGGTCGGTGCGGGACGGAGTCGTGCCGCTCCGGGTCCGGGATCGCGCCGACGTCCGATGTCGGCACGGCAGGACCTGCCAGGTGCCCGTCGGTCCGGCGGCGTCGCCGGGGTGCGTTCCCGGCGCGGGGGCCGACGGCGTGCTCGGGCCGCGTGGACGCTATCACGGTACGGGAGGCCGACCGACGGGGACCAGCCCTCGCTCGTCGTGTGCATACAGAACCTTCCAGCGCCCTCCGAAACTCCCGCGCCCATCGCCTCATCAGGCCGGTTCTGCATACACTTGTCGCATGCGGGCCAGTGACCGCGCCTACACGGCGCTGCGGGAGGAGATCGTCGGCGGTCTCCTGCCGCCCGGCGCGCTGCTGGGCGAGGTCGAGCAGTCCCGGCGCCTGGGCCTCTCCCGCACCCCGCTGCGCGAGGCGCTCGCGCGCCTGGTCGCCGACGGGCTCGCCGAGCCCGCCCCCGGCCGCGGCCTCGTGGTCACGGCCGTCTCCCTCGAGGAGGCACGGCCCCTGTTCGACCTGCGGATCGCGCTGGAGACCCTCGCCGCCCGCCGCGCCGCCGAGAGGATCGCCGCGGAGCCGGATCCCGCCCGGAGCGAGGACCGCGCGCCCGACGACCCCGGGCACGAGGACCCCGGGCACCGAGGGCGCCTGCTCGCCCTCGCCCGCCGCTTCGAGGGCGCCCGGGAGCGACTTGCCGAGGGTGAGGACCCCACCGGCTACTACGCCCTGACCGGCGAGCTCGACGCGGCGCTGGACGCCGCCTGCGGCAACGCCTATCTCGCCGAGACTCTGCGCGGCCTGCGGCTGCACCTGGGCCGTGTGCGGCGCCTGGCCCGCAACTCCCCGACGCGCCTGGCCGACTCGGCCCGCGAGCATGCGGACATCGCCCGCTCCGTGGCGAGCGGGGACCCGGAGCTCGCGGCCGCCGGGACCGTCGTCCACCTCCGCCATGCGCTCGCCCATCTGCTCGGCGCCGCGGACCCGACAGCCCCTCCTTCACCGCCCACCCCGTCCGCTCCGACGCCCTCGACCGCCCACGCCGCCCAGACCCGCCAGGAGAGCACCCCATGAGAGAGCACACCGTCCGCGTCCACCGCTCCGAGGAGAACCTGCCCCGCGAGGAGCAGCTGGCCTGGAGGATGGCCGAGGTCGCCGTCGACCCCGTCGAGGTCGAGGCGGAGACCGCGGAGATGATCATCAACCGCGTCATCGACAACGCCGCCGTCGCCGTCGCCTCCCTCACCCGCGCCCCGATCGTCTCCGCCCGCGCCCAGGCGCTCTCCCATGCCGTCCCCGCGGGCGGGCACGGCGCGAGCGTGGTCGGCATGGACCTGCGCACCTCCCCCGAATGGGCCGCCTGGGCCAACGGGGTCGCGGTGCGCGAACTCGACTTCCACGACACCTTCCTCGCCGCCGACTACTCCCACCCCGGCGACAACATCCCGCCGATCCTCGCCGTCGCGGAGCACACCGGCCGCTCCGGCGCCGAGCTGCTGCGGGGCCTGGCGACCGGCTACGAGCTCCAGATCGACCTGGTGCGCGCGATCTGCCTGCACGCGCACAAGATCGACCACGTCGCCCATCTCGGCCCGTCGGCCGCCGCGGGGATCGGCACCCTGCTGGGCCTGGACGCCGAGACGATCTTCCAGGCGATCGGGCAGGCGCTGCACACCACCACCGCCACCCGCCAGTCCCGCAAGGGTGAGATCTCCACGTGGAAGGCGCACGCCCCCGCCTTCGCCGGGAAGATGGCCGTGGAGGCCGCGGACCGCGCGATGCGCGGGCAGACCTCCCCCGTCCCGATCTACGAGGGCGAGGACGGAGTGATCGCCTGGCTGCTGGACGGCCCCGACGCCCACTACACCGTCCCCCTCCCCGGCCCCGGCGAGGCCAAGCGCTCGATCCTGGACACGTACACCAAGGAGCACTCGGCCGAGTACCAGGCGCAGGCCTGGATCGACCTCGCCCGGCGCCTGCAGGCCGAGCACCCCGAGCTCGCCGATCCCGCGAACGTCGCCTCGATCGTGCTGCGCACCTCCCACCACACCCACTACGTGATCGGCTCCGGCGCGAACGACCCGCAGAAGTACGACCCCACCGCCTCCCGCGAGACGCTCGACCACTCGCTGCCGTACATCGTCGCGGTCGCCCTGCAGGACGGGACCTGGCACCACGCGGACTCCTACGCCCCCGAGCGCGCCGCCCGTGCCGACACCGTCGCGCTGTGGCGCAGGATCACCACCGAGGAGGACCCGGAGTGGACCCGCCGCTACCACTCCCTGGACCTCGCCGAGAAGGCCTTCGGCGGCGAGGCCGTGATCACCCTGGCCGACGGCACCGAGCTGCGCGAGCAGATCGCCGTGGCCGACGCGCATCCACTCGGCGCGCGCCCCTTCGCCCGCGCGCAGTACGTCGCGAAGTTCCGCGACCTCGCCGGGGGGATCCTCGAGGAGCGCGAGATCGCCCGCTTCCTCGACGCCGCCGAGAACCTCGCCGACCTGCCCGCCGGGGAGCTGGGTCGGCTCAACGTCCTGGCCGCGCCCGGCGTGATCGACCCGTCGGCCGCCCCGAAGGGACTGTTCTGATGCTGTCGAGCACCCGCACCCCCGCCCAGAAGCGCCAGGACCTGCGCGCCCTGCTCGCCCCGGGGGCCGCCGCCCCCTTCCCCGGCGCGTTCACGCCGCTGTCCGCGAAGCTCGTCGAGGAGAAGGGCTTCCCCGGCGTGTACGTCTCCGGGGCCGTGATCGCCAACGAGCTGGGCCTGCCCGACATCGGGCTGACCACACTCACCGAGGTCGCCGCCCGCGGCGCCCAGATCGCCCGCGCCACCGACCTGCCCTGCCTGATCGATGCGGACACGGGCTTCGGCGAGCCGATGAACATCGCCCGCACGATCCAGGAGCTCGAGGACGCGGGCCTGGCCGGCTGCCACATCGAGGACCAGGTCAACCCCAAGCGCTGCGGGCACCTGGACGGCAAGACCATGGTCGACCTCGACACGGCCACCAAGCGGATCCGCGCCGCCGCCGACGGGCGGCGCGATCCGGGATTCCTCGTGATGGCCCGCACCGACCTGCGCGCGACCGACGGCCTGCCCGCCGCGATCGACCGCATGAAGGCGCTCGTGGACGCGGGCGCCGACGCGATCTTCCCCGAGGCGCTCGCGGACCTCGGCGAGTTCGAGCAGGTGTGCGCGGCGCTGGATGTCCCCGTGCTCGCGAACATGACCGAGTTCGGGAAGTCGCAGCTGTTCACCCGCGATCAGCTCGCCTCCACGGGAGTGGCGATGGTGATCTACCCCGTCACCCTGCTGCGCGCCGCGATGGGCGCGGCCGAGCGCGTGCTCGAGACGATCCTCGAGGCCGGGACCCAGGAGGCCCACGTCCCCGAGATGCTCACCCGTGCGCGGCTGTACGAACTGGTGGAGTATGAGTCCTACAGCCGCTTCGACGCCTCGGTCTTCGACTTCGAGGTCCCCCGGCAGACACCGCCGTCGACGAAGGAGTGACCCCCATGAGCCCCGCCAACGACACCCCCGAGATCCGCAAGGGACTGAACGGCGTCGTCGCCGACGTCACCGAGATCTCGAAGGTGAACCCCGAGACCAACTCCCTGCTCTACCGCGGCTATCCCGTCCCGCAGCTCGCCGCGACCGCGTCCTTCGAGGCCGTCGCCCATCTGCTGTGGACCGGGGAGCTGCCCGGCGACGAGGAGCTCGCCGCGCTGCAGGAGCGCTTCCGCGCCCACCGGGCGCTGGATCCGACGGTGAAGGCGGCGCTGGACGCCCTCCCCGTGACCTGCCATCCCATGGACTCGGTGCGCACCGCGGTCTCCGTGCTCGGAGCGATGGACCCCGAGGCCGAGGACTCCTCCCCCGCGACCGAGCTCGCGAAGGCCGAGCGGCTCACCGCCCAGCTGCCCGCCGTCATCGCCTACGAGCAGCGTCGCCGCCGCGCCGGCGGGCCGACGGAGCCGATCGCCCCGCGGGACGAGCTCGACCACGCCCAGAACCTGCTGTGGATGACCTTCGGGGAGGAGCCCGCGCCCGAGGTCGCCGACGCCTTCCGCGTCTCGCTGATCCTCTACGCCGAGCACTCCTTCAACGCCTCGACTTTCACGGCGCGCGTGATCACCTCGACCCTCGCCGACCTACACTCCGCGATCACCGGCGCGATCGGGGCGCTCAAGGGCTCCCTGCACGGCGGGGCGAACGAGGCCGTGATGCACACCTTCGACGAGATCGGGATCCGCCCGGAGGAGTCGGGACCGGAGGCGAAGGAGCGTGCGCGCGCCTGGATGGAGGACGCGCTCGCGCAGAAGAGGAAGGTGATGGGCTTCGGCCACCGCGTCTACAAGAACGGCGACTCGCGCGTGCCCACCATGAAGCAGGCGCTGGACGCGATGATCGCCCACACCGGCCGCGAGGAGATCCTGGGGCTGTACGACGGGCTCGAGCAGGCGATGGACGAGGCGAAGGGGATCAAGCCCAACCTCGACTACCCGGCCGGTCCCGCCTACCACCTCATGGGCTTCGACACCGAACTGTTCACCCCGCTGTTCATCGCCGCGCGCGTGACCGGCTGGAGCGCGCACGTCATGGAGCAGCGCGCCTCGAACGCGCTGATCCGGCCGCTCTCGGAGTACACCGGGGCCGAGGAGCGACCGGTCCCCGGGGCCTGAGGCCGCGGGGCGCGGACGGCGCCCGGCCGCCCATGGACGGCGCGGCGGGGTGAGGCCTAGGGTCGGGCCATGACCGCCGACGACGCCGCCCCCGCCCCCTCCGCCCCGGACGTCAAGCCGCGCAGCCGCACCGTCACCGACGGGCTCTCGGCCACCACCTCCCGCGGCATGCTCCGCGCGGTGGGGATGGGCGATGCGGACTGGGACAAGCCCCAGATCGGCATCGCGAGCTCCTGGAACGAGATCACCCCCTGCAACCTGTCCCTGGACCGTCTCGCCCGGGCCGCGAAGGAGGGCGTGCACTCCGGCGGCGGGTATCCGCTGCAGTTCGGCACGATCTCGGTCTCCGACGGGATCTCGATGGGGCACGAGGGCATGCACTACTCGCTCGTCTCCCGCGACATCATCGCCGACAGCGTCGAGACGGTGATGCTCGCCGAGCGCCTCGACGGCTCGGTGCTGCTGGCCGGCTGCGACAAGTCCCTGCCCGGGATGCTCATGGCCGCGGCGCGGCTGGATCTCGCGAGCGTCTTCGTCTACGCGGGCACGATCATGCCCGGCCGCGCCGCGCTCAGCGACGGCACGGAGAAGGACGTGACGATCATCGACGGCTTCGAGGCCGTCGGCGCGTGCGCGCGCGGGCTGATGAGCCGGGAGGACGTCGGCCGGATCGAACGGTCCATCTGCCCCGGCGAGGGCGCCTGCGGCGGCTTCTACACCGCGAACACGATGGCGACGGTCGCCGAGTCGATCGGCATGTCGATCCCCGGCTCGGCCACTCCCCCGTCGGCCGACAGGCGCCGAGACGCCGACGCCCGACGGGCGGGCGAGGCGGTGGTGGGGATGCTGCGCCGCGGCCAGACCGCCGGAGACATCATGACCAAGCCCGCCTTCGAGAACGCGATCAGCGTTGTGCAGGCCTTCGGCGGCTCCACCAACGCGGTGCTGCACCTGCTCGCGATCGCGCACGAGGCCGGGGTGGACCTCACCCTGGAGGACTTCGCCCGGATCGGCGCGAAGGTGCCGCATCTCGCGGATCTGAAGCCCTACGGCCGCTACGTCATGAACGACGTCGACCACGTGGGCGGCATCCAGGTGGTGATGAAGACGCTGCTGGACGAGGGGCTGCTGGACGGGGACTGCCTGACCGTCACGGGTCGCACCATCGGGGAGAACCTCGAGGTGCTGAAGCCCCGTCCGGCCGACGGCACGGTGCTGCGGCCCGCGACCGCGCCGATCGCGCCGACGGGCGGGATCACGATCCTGCACGGGTCGCTGGCCCCGGAGGGCGCGGTGGTGAAGTCGGCGGGCTTCGAGGAGGACGTCTTCGAGGGCACGGCGCGCGTGTTCGAGCGGGAGCAGGAGGCGCTGGACGCCCTGAACGACGGCACGATCGACCACGGGGACGTGGTGGTGATCCGCTACGAGGGCCCCAAGGGCGGGCCGGGGATGCGGGAGATGCTCGCGATCACCGGGGCGATCAAGGGCGCCGGGCTCGGCAAGGACGTGCTGCTGATGACCGACGGCCGCTTCTCCGGCGGCACGACGGGGCTGTGCGTCGGGCACATCGCGCCGGAGGCCGTGGACGGGGGCCCGATCGCGGTGGTCCGCGACGGGGACCGGATCCGCCTGGACGTGGGCGCCGGGACCCTCGACCTGCTGGTCGACGAGGCGGAGCTGGCCTCCCGCTGGGAGGGCTGGGAGCCGCTGCCGCCGAAGTTCACCAAGGGCGTGCTGGGCAAGTACGTGAAGCTCGTGAAGTCCGCCTCGCGCGGCGCGATCCTCGGGGACTGAGCCGGCCGAGGATCCCTCAGGGCTCGGCGACGAGCAGCACGAGGGAGCCCTCGTAGCGCGGCAGGGTGCGCAGCTCCCCGTGGCGGGCGTCCCAGGTCCCGTCGAGCAGGTCCCCGGCGAGCTGCCGCGTGAGGCGGTCGATGACGGCGGGATCGACGAGGGACCAGGCAGAGCAGGCGCGCTGCGCCTCGTGGTCGAGCAGGTGCTCGGGGCGACCGTAGTACGCCTCGGTGAAACCGTCGGTGCAGCCCTGCGGGATCAGCACCGTGCTGCGGGAGATCCGCCCGCCGAGGCCGCTTGCGAGCCGGTCGAGCGCGGGATACCGACTCGCCTCGACCACGAGCACCTCCGGCGCGTACTCGCTCAGCCAGAACTCCTCGACGCGGTCGGGGTCGCAGGTGAGGATCACGACCGGGCCGCGCGTGACGCGGCGCAGCTCGGCGAGGCCGGCGTCGAGGTCCTGCCACTGGTGGACGCTGAAGGTGGTCATGGCGGCGTCGAAGGAGCCGTCCGGGAAGGGCAGCTGCTCGGCGGTCGCGTCCACGGCGGGGACCAGGTGGGCGGGGCGCTGGGCGCGCATCACGGCGGAGGGCTCGACGGCGGTGACCTCCCGGTCCGTCGGCTCGTAGGAGCCGGCCCCCGCGCCGACGTTCAGCACGGTGCGCGCCGGGCCGAGCGCCCGGGTGATCACCGCGGCGAGCCGCGGGTCCGGGCGCCGGTAGCGGGAGTAGGCGGAGCCGATGGCCCCGTAGTCCGCGTCTCCCGCGCTGCCGTCCTGCATGCGCTGTGCCATGGGCACCAGCCTAGTGAGGGGACCGGGCGTGGACGGCGGCATGCGGGCGTGCTCCCGGGTCCTGGCGCGTCTCGACCTCGATGACCTCGAGCCCTGCCTCCTCCACCAGCTCGACCATCCGGGCGACGGGCCAGTGCTGGGCCGGTGCGACGGCGTGGTCGAAGGGCTCCTGCCGCGTCCCGTCGAAGAACCCCAGCAGCAGGGACCCGCCGGGACGCAGGGCCCGGCGCAGCGTGGCGAGGGCGCCGGGCATCTCCGCGGGCGTGAGATGGATCAGCGAGTACCAGGCGAGGATCCCGCCCCAGGTGCCGGGATGCCCCTCGAGGTCGGCGAGCGCGGCGCGGCGGTAGGCCGTGCCGGGGTGGCGCTCCCGGGCGATCTGCACGAACTCCGCCACCGGGTCCCAGCCCTCGGTGTCGTGGCCGAGGCCCGTGAGGTGGGCGGTCCAGTGGCCGGGGCCGCAGCCGAGGTCGAGCAGCGGTCCGGCGACCGTGCCGGCCCAGGACTCGATGCAGCGGACGTCTGCCGGCGCCATCGCCTCGACGCTGCCGAGCAGCTCGGCGTACTCCTCGGCGCGGCGGGCGTAGGCCTCCGGTGCGGTCATGCCGACGATCCTAGGCGCCGGCGGCCGCACGACCCCGCACGCTCGCGAGGATCATCAGGGCGGCGGGGACGATCCCGAACAGGAACCCGCTGGGCCCGAGGATCCACACGCATCCCAGCGCCCAGGCCGCGAACACCGGACCGAACGCGGCGGGCGCCCGCCGTCCCTCCCGCCCCAGACGGAGGAGCAGCACGGAGAGCAGGACCGCGGGCAGGACGAACCCGCCGGGCAGCCCCCAGAACTGGGCGGCCTCGTCGAGGCTCGCCGCGGTGGTGCGGAACGGTCCGGCGAGCCAGTCGGCCCAGTAGGGATGGACGGAGAAGGCGAGGGTGTGCAGGGCACAGATCACCAGGAGGCTCCATCCGGCGGCGAGGGTGAGCCGGTCAGGACGGACGGCGGCGGAGGTGCGGGCATCGGGACGGGTCGCGGTGTTCATGCCTCGAGCCTCGTCGGCCGCGGAGATTCCGCCTCCCTCCGCGAGGGTGACCGCTCTCCCCCGCACGGGTGAGCGCACTCCGACGCGCTCGTTCGTCACACCCCCTCCCTAGTCTCGGACCATGTCGCCGACGCGCAGCTTCCCCCCGCGCGCCGCCTCGGCCCCGAGGGTCCGGGACGAGCGCGAGCACCTCCGCGCCCTGCTGCTCGAGCACCGCCCGACGCTCGCCGGGCGCCTGGTCGTCGGACCCAGCGGCGCGCTCGTGATCCCGCTGGCCGGCGGAGCGAGCATCGAGATCGGCCGGATGCGTCGCCGTGGCGCCCCGCGCTGGGTGGTCGTCGCGCCGACGGGCGACGGTGCGCGCGTGCGCGAGCCGGCGACGCTGCGCTCCGTCGTGCGCGAGGCGCTCCTCGCCCTCGACGCGGCCGAGTCCGGCAGGTCGCTCAGAGCGGTGCGATGAGGTCGGCGAGCACCTCGACCTGGGGGCGGAGGATGTCCTCGCCGAGGGCGACCGCGTCGGGGCCGAGCTGCCCGAACAGGTGGGCGCTGATCACGCCGACGAGTCCGGACCAGGCCGTGATCGCGCGGGCGGCGGTGGCGGCTTCGGCCGCGATGTCGAACTCTTCGAGGTGGCGGCCGAGCAGGGCCTCGACCGACGGGGCGAGCACCGGTGACCCGCCGCTCCCCCGCCGCTCGTCGGCGGCCGCATCCGCCGCGATGACGAGCACCTCTCGGGTCACGCGCGTGCCCGGGGCGTTGGTCGTCTCGGACGGCGCGGCGTAGTCGGGCACGGGGGTGCCGTAGAGAAGCGCCCAGCGCTCCGGGGCGGCGAGCGCCCATGCCGCCATCGCCCCGCCGAGGGCGAGGAAGCGCTCCCGCGGGTCCTCGCCGGCGCCCTCGAGCCGCTCCTCGACAGCGGCGGCGAGGTCCTCGTAGGCGTCGACGATGAGCAGGGTCAGCAGCTCGTCGCGGCTGGCGACGTAGCGGTAGATCGCCGAGGAGACCATGCCGAGGCCGCGGGCGATCTCGCGCACGCTGAGCCCGGCCACGCCGCTCTGCGCGAGCTGCGCGTTGCCGAGCTCGACGATGCGGTTCATGGTGCGCTCCCGGGCGAGGGCGCGCGGGGTGGGCTCGGTGCTCATGCCCCCATCCTCCCACACTCCGAGAGCAGTGCTCTTGACTCCGGAACGAGAGCAGTGTTCACTGTTCTCGACAGAATAGAGAGCAGTGCTCACTTCTAGGAGGCAGTCATGCATCACCTGGTCATCGGCGAAGGACAGATCGGCCGCGCGATCATCGAGCGGGCGCTCGCGGACGGGGACACCGTCACCGTGCTGCGCCGCACCGCGAAGGACCCCTCGACCGGGATCCGACGGGTCGCCGGGGACGTGCTCGACCCCGCCGCGCTCGGCGCCGCGATCGAGGGGGCCGACGCCGTCATGGCCACCTTCCACGCGCCCTACGACGCCCGGCTCTGGCGGGAGCAGCTCCCGCCCCGGGAGCTCGCCGTGCTCGAGGGGGCCGCCGAGCGCGGGATCCCGGTGGTGTTCCCCGAGTCGTTCTACGGCTTCCAGGGCGGGGCCGCCGCACTCGCCGAGGACGCCTCCCCCAGCCCCCTGGACGAGAAGGGTCGGGTGCGCGTGGAGCTGCTGGCCGTGCGCCGGGCGCACCGGGCCCGCACCCTCAGCATCATCGCCTCGGACCTGATCGGGCCGAGCACCGTCGGCACCGGCGCGGCGGTCGCGACCGCGATGGTGATCGAGCCCCTGCTCGCAGGCCGCCGGCCGATCCTCTTCGGTCGCGCCGACGCGCCGCACACGCTCACCTTCATCCCGGACCTCGCCGAGGCGATGCTCCACGCGGCGCGGCACGCCGAGCGGCTCGCCGGCGCCACGGGCGATGCGGTCCTGAACGCGCCCGCCGCGCCCGCCCGCACCCAGCGCGAGCTGATCGCCGAGGTCTCCCGCCTGCTCGGCGTCCCGGCACGTCGGCCGCTCCCGATCCCGCGCACGGCGCTCGCGCTGCTCGCGCCGCTGAACACCTTCGCCCGCGAGCTGCACGGCATCTCCGGCCTCTGGTACCGACCCAGCGTGCAGGTGCCGGGGCGGCTCGACCGCGAGGAGGGACTCGTGGCCACGAGCTGGGAGGAGGCGGTCGGCCGGACCGTGCAGGCGGCCCGCGCGGCGCGGGAATCGGGCGGCGCCCGCGACACGGGGGCTGTTAGCGTCGCCCCATGAGCGACTCCCCGGCCCCTTCCCGCCACCTCTCCGTCGTGATCGACCGTCCTTGGCGCAGCGTGTACGAGTACGTGAGCGATCCGCGGAACCTGCCCCGCTGGGCGGCGGGGCTCGCGGGCAGCGAGGTCCAGCGCGAGGTCTCCCAGTGGTCGATGAGCTCTCCGATGGGGCGGGTGCTGGTCAGCTTCGTGCCGGACAACGATCTCGGCGTCGTGGACCACACCGTCACCCTCCCCACCGGGGAGTCGGTGCTGAACCCGCTGCGCGTGCTGCCGCTGACCGACGACAGCTGCGAGGTGGTGTTCACGCTGCGCCGCGGCACGATGACCGAGGCGGAGTTCGCGGAGGACGCCGAGGCCGTCGGCGCGGACCTCGGGACGCTGAAGGAGATCTGCGAGCGCAGCTGAGGGTCCGGTCCCGGATGTCGGGCCAGCCCGACACCGACCGTCCCGGTGACAGGATGGGCCCTGCGCCGAGACGGCCCGAGAGTGGAGGCATGACCACGATGACCCTGCCCCGCACGGCCGAGGACGCCTCCTCCCCGCCCCGCCCCCGAGGCGTCGGCGCCTGGGCGTCCCGGATCGGCCGCTTCCTCGCCTACTCGTTCATCGCCCTGCTGCTCGGCGCCATCGGCTTCTCGCTCGTCCTCGCGCTGCTGAGCGCAGGCGTCTCGACGGTCGTGGTGTGGATCGGGCTGCCGATCCTCGTCGCCGGGGTGCTCGTGGCCCGGGGCTTCGCGGCCGCGGAGCGCGCGCTGCAGACCTCGATCCTCGGCACCGCGCTGCCCACCCCGCTGCCGAAGCAGGCACCCGCCGGGGCGGGCCGGGTGCGACGGATGCTCACCCCGCTCACCGACCCGCAGCGCTGGCTGGACTCGCTGTGGGTGCTGGTGAACTTCCTGCTCGCCCTGGTCACCTTCCCGCTCGCGATCGCCTGGACCCTCGGGGCGATCGGGACCGTCGGCGGGCCGCTGGCGACCCTGATCCTGGAGAACGTGCTGCAGGCCCCGGGGCGCAGCGGGCTCGCCGACCTGCTGGGCATCGAGCGCCCGGGGGCGCTCGTCGTCGATCTCGTGATGCAGGTCGTGCTCGGCCTGCTCTTCCTGGTCACGGTCGGTCCCGTGGTGCGCGGCCTGACGGCGCTGCATCGCGGCGTGGGCCGCGGCCTGCTGAGCTCGCGGTACGAGGAGCAGCAGCGCCTGCTGCGCACCGAGGAGTCCCGCGCCGCGGGCCGCTCCGCGGAGTCCGCCGCGCTGCGACGGCTCGAGCGCGATCTGCACGACGGACCGCAGCAGCGACTCGTGCGCGCCTCCATGGACCTCGCCCGCATCGAGTCGCTCGCCGAGAAGGATCCGGAGCGGGCGCAGACCGTGCTGCGGGAGACCCGGGAGCAGCTGGGCCTGACCCTGGACGAGCTGCGCCGCCTCTCGCGCGGGATCGCCCCGCCCATCCTCGTCGACCGCGGGCTGCGGGCCGCGCTCGCCGAGCTCGCGGCGATCTCGCCGCTGGCCGTGCAGGTGGACGTGCCGGAGCTGGAGCTGCCCGAGCACGTGGAGATCGGGATCTACTACGTCGTCTCCGAGTCGCTGACCAACGCCGCGAAGCACTCCGGAGCGGAGGCCGCGACGGTGGAGGTCGCACGCATCGGGGAGGATGTGCGGGTGAGGATCGATGATGACGGACGCGGCGGCGCCCGGATGCGCCCCGGCGGCGGTCTCGCCGGGCTCGCGGGACGGGTCGCCTCGCTCGAGGGACGTCTCGACGTGCACTCTCCCGAGGGTGTCGGCACCCGCGTCGAGGCGGTGATCCCGTGCGCGTCCTGATCGCCGATGATTCCGCGCTGCTGCGCGAAGGGCTGCGCCTCCTGCTCGAGGATGCGGATCACGAGGTCGTGGGCACCGCGGCGACCGGCACCGAGCTGGTGTCCCGGGCGCTCGAGCTGCGACCGGACCTGATCGTCTCCGACATCCGCATGCCCCCGTCCCACAGCGACGAGGGGCTGCAGGCCGCGAAGCAGATCCGGGCGTCCTGGCCGCAGGCGCCGATCGTGCTGCTGAGCCAGTACGTGGTGGTGGGCTACGCGACCGAGCTCATCGAGTCCGGCGCGGAGTCCACGGGGTACCTGCTGAAGGACCGCGTCTTCGACATCCGCTCCTTCCTCGCCTCGATCGAGCGGGTCGCCGCGGGCGGCGTCGCGATCGATCCCGACGTGGTCGCGCAGGTGATCGCCGCGCGTCGGCGCTCGCCGCTGGACGAGCTCACCCCGCGCGAGCGGGAGGTGCTGGAGCTGATGGGCGAGGGGCTCACGAACGCCGGGATCGCCGAGCGGCTGTTCCTCAGCACCGGGGCGATCGAGAAGCACACCCAGCGGCTGTTCGCGAAGCTCGGCCTCAGCGAGGGCGCGAGCGTGCACCGGCGCGTGACGGCCGTGCTGACGCTGCTGGGGAGATAGGGCTTCCCCTCCCCACGCGGGGTTCTTGCACATTTCTCGCCGGGGATTGACGTCGTCGGGAATCAGGGTTCCGAAGGTGCAGCGCCGAGGGATCTCGGAGCGAGCGCCCCACCACCGGAGGGGCCGGCCACCAGCACTCATACGGAGCACCCCGATCATTCCGCCGGCGACCTCTCCTCCACACACCACCCGCTTCCACATTTCCGTCCACATTTCTCGAGGCGGACTGACTGTTTTCCACAGAATCCGCGAGGACCTGGTGCGAGATATCTTCGGTCATTACGCTCGACGTCATGGAGCACAGCACGCAGGAGGACGACGGGGACCGCCCCGGTGGGGACGATCCCCGCCCGGGCGCGACGCGCGACGTCCTGGACCGCGCCGCGGCCCGGCTCGCGGGGCTCGAGGGGAGCGCCTCCACACGGGGCGTGCTCGCCGAGGTGGTCGCCGCGACGCTCACCGCCTTCACGGCCACCCGCTCCACGCGCGACCCGCTGCCGGAGACCGCCCCGGACAGCGCCGAGGAGGCCCTGGCCGTCCTCGCCGGGCTCGACCATCTCCGCTCCTCCCTCGCCGCGCTCGACGCGGCCTGGCAGGTGGCGGCCGAGCGGCGGATCCTCCGCGCGGACGCCGACCGGGGTCTCCCCGCCGCACGCCGGGGCAAGGGCGCGAGCCACGAGATCTCCCTCGCGCGCCGCGTCTCCCCGTCCTCCGGCTCCTACTCCCTCGCCTCCGCGCGACGCCTGGTCCAGCAGCTCCCCGGGACCTCCTCCGCGCTGCGTGGCGGGCGCCTCACCGCGGAGCAGGCCGCCACGGTCGCGACCACGTTGGACGGGGCGGCACCGGAGACCTGCGCCCGGATCGACCGCCTCATCGCCGAGGACCCGGAAGCGCTGCAGGGACGCGGGCGCAAGCGCCTGGCCTCCGACCTGCGCGGGATGGTCCAGCAGCTCGAGCCCGAGGGCTCCCGGGACCGGGCCGAGCGCGCGGCGCGGGCCCGGCATCTCACCATGACTCCGCTGGAGGACGGGATGGCACGGCTCAGCGCCGTGCTGCCCGGACTCGACGCGACCGCCGTCATGCAGACCCTCGAGGCGCGCTCCGCCGCGCACCGCGCCGCCGGATCCCGCACCCCGGCCAGGGCGCTCGAGGCCGATCTGCTGGTCGACGCGGTGATGCGCGCGGGGAACGAGGGAGAGGACACCTCTGCGAGAGCGCCACGCCCACGACTGGACCTCGGCATCGTCATCACCGACACCGCGCTGCTCGGGCGCGGCGACGACTCGGAGTGCGCGCTGCTCGAGGGATACGGCACGATCCCCGCCCACATCATCACCGACACGCTGCAGGGCCACCCTCCGGGGCAGATCATCGACCCGTCCGAGGAGCACCCCGATCAGGAGGCCGCGGCCGTCTTCCGCACGCTGTACGCGAGCCCGCGCACCGACGAGCTGGTCGCGATGGAGTCCCGCGCGCGGGCCTTCCCCGTCGGACTCGCCCGGCTCATACGATTCCGGGACGTCACCTGCCGCACCCCCTGGTGCAATGCGGTGATCCGCCAGATCGACCACATCCTGCCCCACCATCGCGGCGGGCCGACCAGCTTCGCGAACGGCCAGGGGCTGTGCGTGCGCTGCAACCTCGCCAAGGAGCTCGGCACCTGGGAGGTGGTCCCGATGGGCGAAGGACCTGCGAGAGAGAGGCCTGCGAGCGGGGAACCGCCGGGGCGCCTCCGCTGGACCAGCCCCCACGGGGCCGTCGGCAGCTCGGCGCCGCCCACGGTGATCCCCCGCATCCTCCGCCCCGGCACCGCCGCGGACCCGAGCGAGGAGGGGGCCGCCGCGCCCGAGCGCGACGCCGATTCCCCGTGACCCGGGCGCCCCTCAGCGCCTACGCTCATCCTGCCCCGTCGAGGAGGGACACCATGGACGAACCGGCCCCGCCCCGGACCCCGATGCCGCCCGCCGCGCCGCTGCGGATCACGATCCTCGGCGCCGGGGTCGCCGGTCTCGCCGCCGCGACCCTCCTGTCCCGCGCAGGCCACCGCGTCGAGCTGCTGGACGAGCGCTTCGCGGTCCCCGCCGTCGGGACCTCGCTGGGCCTCTTCCGCCCGGCCCAGGAGGTGCTGCGTCGCCTCGGCGTGCTGGAGGCGGCGCGCGGTCTCGCCGCCGCCCCGGAGCGCGGCACCCTCCGCGCCGCCGACGGGCGGGTGCTCGCGGAGGTCCCCGCCGGGGGCGCCCTCCTGCTCCCGCGCTCCGACCTCGTCCGCCTGCTGCAGGGAACGTTGCCTGCGGAGGTCCGCGTCCGCAGGCGTCGCGTCGAGGACGTCCGCCCGCTCCGCGCCCGCACCGATCTGCTCGTCGGCGCCGACGGCGTCCATTCCCTGGTGCGCCGCTCGGGATGGCCGGGTCGACCCGCCGCCCGCTCCCACGGCATGACCGTGCTGCGCGGCACCACCGATGCGCCGCCGCCGGAGATCTCCGAGACCTGGGGCGGCGGCTGGCTGTTCGGGATCACGCCGCTGGCCGGAGCGGGCACCAACTGGTTCGCCTGCGTTCCCGAGCACCGGGCGCCGAGCACGCGGGAGAGCCTCGAGCACCTGCGCGCCGTCGTCGGCGGGCGCCGTCCCGCGATCGACGAGGTGCTCGCCGCCGCCGTGCCGGAGCAGACCCTCGTCCACGGGATCCACACCGTCCCCGCACTCGTGCCGGCGCGGGACGGGGCCGTGCTGCTCGGGGATGCGGCGCATGCGATGGCGCCGAACCTGGGGCACGGCGCGAACACCGCCCTCGCCGACGCCGCCGCGCTCGCGGACGTGCTCGAGGCGTCAGGGAGGGGAGCTGCCGGTCGCGACGTCCCTGTGGCGCTGCGGACCTACGCCCTGCGTCGCACGATCCCGGGCCAGGCCTGGCGCCTCGGCTCGGAGGCGATGATGCGCCTGGCGATGCTCGAGGCCGGCGCGCCGCTGCGCGACCGGCTGCTCGGCGCCGCTGCGCTCAGCGGACCTTCCGGGCGAGCGTCGTGATGACGTGCCAGTGCTTCTTGTCGGCGAGGAAGCGACCGTCCTCGTCGCGGACCGAGCGGTCGATGACGTGGAAGTCGCGGAACATCGCGTCGATCTCCTCGAGCCGCAGCGTGGCGACGTCGGGCAGCTCCGCCCAGGAATCGTTCGTGCCGAAGAAGTCCACCGCCATCACCCCGCCGCGCGGGAGCGCGTCGACGAGCTTCGCCCACACCTCGGGCAGCGCCTCCGGGCCGAGCAGACCCAGGGTGTAGGTCGAGTAGACGATCTGCGCGGCCGGAAAGGCCGGGACGTCCGCGATGTCGGTGTGGTGGAAGGTGACCGAGCCGCTCATCCGCTCGTTCTCGACCAGGCGGGCCGCGAGCGTGTCATCGCTGTCGTAGGCATGGACGTGCCAGCCGCGGCGCGCGAACTGCAGGGAGTCGGCGCCGGCGCCGGCCCCCAGGTCGAGCACCACCCCGGGATGGCGGTCGCCTCCGGCCGCCGCGATCGCCTTCGCCACGAGCCGACGGGCAGGACGGCCCGCGGCATGGGCGTTCAGCGCCGCCCAGTCAACCTTCTCCGCCGTGTCCATGCCTGTCAGGCTCCACCATGCTGATTCCCAGTTCAACTTCCCGTGACACAGGCCGCGTCAGTTTTCGTCACGGGCGAACAGGTGCCCGCCCGACCGGGCCCCGAGCCGCCGCCTAGGATGGCGTGCATGACGGCCACCTCTCTGCGGATCGCCGCGATCTGCCTGCACACCTCTCCTCTCGCAGAGCCCGGGGGCGCCGACGCGGGCGGCATGAACGTGGTCGTGCTCGAGCAGTCTCTGGCGCTGGCCCGCCTGGGCCACCGCGTGGACCTCTTCACCCGCCGCGCCGATCCCGACGTCCCCGCGATCGTCGAGGTCGCCGACGGGGTGCGGCTCCTCCACCTGGACGCCGGCCCCGCCGCTCCGGTCGAGAAGAGCGAGATGGACGCGACGATCCGACCCTTCCGCGAGCAGCTCCGCCCCCACCTCTCGGGCGGCTCCTACGACCTGGTCCACTCCCACCACTGGTTCAGCGGCGTCGCCGCGCTGCCGACGGCGCGCGAGCTGGGCCTCCCCCACCTGCAGTCCTTCCACTCCGTCGCCGCCCCCGAGGGCTCCTCCTCGCTCGAGGCCGGCGAGCCCGCCGAGTCCGAGGGCCGCATCCCCGGCGAGCAGTTCGCCGCGACCGGCTCCGACCTCGTCGTGGCCGTCTCCGACGCGGAGGCGCGCACGGTCGTCGAGCGCTACGGCGTCCCCGGCGAGCGCCTGGCCGTGGTGCGGCCCGGCGTGGACATCGACCGCTTCCGGCCCTGCGAGGACGACCGCGCCCGACGCGAGCGCCCCACGCTGCTGTTCACCGCCCGCATCGAGCCGCTGAAGGGCCCCGATCTCGCCCTCGAGGTCCTCTCCCGCCTCGACCCGGCTCTCGGCGCCCGTCTCGTGCTCGCCGGCTCCGCCGCCCCCGCCTTCGCCGAGTACCTCGACTCGCTGCGCGCCCTCGCCCGCGAGCTCGGGGTCGAGGACCGCGTCGAGCTCGTGGGGACCCTGGACCGCGACGAGCTCGCCGAGGCGATGCGCTGCGCCGGTGCGCTGCTGCTGACCAGCTGGTCGGAGACCTTCGGCCTCGTCGCCCTCGAGGCGCAGGCCAGCGGCACCCCCGTGCTCGCCTGGCGCTCGGCGGGAGGGGTCCGGGAGGCGGTCGACCCCGACGGTCTCGTGCTCTCCACCCGCGACCCCGATGTGTGGGCCGAGTCCCTCGAGACGCTGCTCGGCGACGCGGAGGGCTACGCCGACGCGGTGCGCTCCGCCCGCGAGTTCGCCGCGACCCGCACCTGGGAGACGACAGCGACGGCACTCGCCTCCCTCTGCCTCCGACTCGTCGAGGAGCACGCATGAGCACCGATCCCTGGCAGCTGCTGGACGGAGCCTCGAGCGTCCTCGCGGTCCATGCCCACCCCGACGACGAGTCCCTCTCCACCGGCGCGCTCCTCGCCGCCCTCGCGGCCGCCGGCACCCGCGTCGTGCTGGTCACCGCGACCCGCGGAGAGGAGGGCGAGGTCGTGCCCGGCGCGGTCGCCGACGGGGACGAGCGCCCCCTGGAGGAGATCCGCGAGCAGGAGATCGACGCCGCCGCCGCGGCGCTCGGGATCCTCGAGCGGCACTGGCTCGGCACCTCCCCCGCGCTCGCCCCCGGCGCCGCCCCGCGCCGCTACCGGGACTCGGGCATGACCTGGGTGCGCGAGGGGCTGGCCGGCCCCTCCCCGGACGCGGGCCCCGACAGCTTCTCCCTCGCCCCGCTCGACCGAGCCGTCGACGACCTCGTCGCGCTCGTCGAGCAGGAGCGGCCGGACGTGCTGATCGGCTACGACGACGAGGGCACCTACGGGCATCCCGACCACGTCCGCGCCCACCACCTCGCCGTCGCCGCGAGCGAGCGCACCGGCGTGCCGCTGGTGCAGATCGCGAGCGGGATCGATGCGCCGGGCGCCGTCGTGCGCGAGCACCCGGGCGTCGCCGCCGCGGTCGGGACCGCGGTGGACTCCTATCGCACCCAGCTCACCCTCGTCGGCCCCGTCGAGGGCGGGTTCGCGATCCGCCACGTGGGCGGGCAGGACGACGTCGTCGCCCTGCGGACGGGCCTCAGAGGCTGACGTCCAGCAGGGTCGGCAGGTGGTCCGAGGCGTGGGCGAGCCGCTCCTCGGCCACGCGGGTCGTCGAGCGGACCGCGCGGGCCTCCCGCACCGACACCCCGTCGCCGACGAGCACCGCGTCGATCCGACGCACCGGTCCCGCGGCCGGGAAGGTGTGCTCGGAGGCGTCCGCGGGATCGCGGACCACGTCGTCCAGGAGACGTCGCGCCGGCCCGTCGGCGGTCTCGTTGAGGTCGCCGCCCACGATCACGGGCGCCCCCGCGCCCCGCACGAGCGCGGAGACGTGCTCGGCGTGCCGCATCCGGTTGTCCTGCTGGAGCGCGAGGTGGATCGAGGAGACGACCACCTCCCCGCCGCCGGGCACCGACAGCCGCACCGCGGCCACGCCGCGCGGGTAGGTCGAGTTCAGATCCGTGATCGTCTGCGCGACCGGATGCATCCCGCGGCGGATCACCTGCGCGGCGACGTCCTCCGTCGCCAGCAGGGCGAGGCCGCGCCCGCCCGCGCCGCCGACCAGGACGCGCCGATCGACGGCCCGCGCGAACCAGGCCAGCCGCGCCGTGGGCAGCACGAAGCGCGGCGCCTCCTGCACGAGCATCACGTCCGGGGCGAGATCCTGCACGGCCTCGACCAGGGCGTGCAGGTCACCGCGCAGCTCGCAGATGTTCCAGGAGAGGATCCGCAGGTCCCGGCCCTCGCTCATGCGCGCTCGTCCTCCGGGAGGAAGGGCTCCAGGACCCGCTCGACCAGGCCCTTCAGCTCGTCGACCTCGTAGCCGGGCCAGCCGAACAGCACCCGTCGCCATTCGGGCGGGACGGCCTTGTACCCGAGCGCCCCGCCGATCAGGGAGCCGGTGATGCACGCGACCGTGTCGGTGTCGTACCCGGCCCGCGCCGCCGCCTCGAGCGCGGCGACCAGGGCGTCGCGCTGGGCGAACTTCCCCTCGGGGATCGGGCCGACGCCGGTGATCGCCGCCCACGCCGCCTGGAACGCGCCGACCACCCAGCCGTTGCGGCGGAACATGACCGGGGTCGACTCCTCCGCCTCCTCGATCCGGTCCTGCCACACGGCGCGCCGCTCCGGCGCGAGCTGGTCCAGTCCCACCCGCACGTCGAGCTCTCCGGTGAGGATCGCGTGGCGCACGGCCAGCCCCCACAGCAGGCAGGCCTCGACCGTGTCGGGATGCACGTGTGTCAAGCGGCACACCGAGGCGATCGCCTCGGCCGCGTCCGCCTCCGAGGAGAGCAGGTACGGCAGCACCGAGACGTGCGCGCGCATGAGCGAACCGTTGCCCGCCGAGGTCGGATGCTCCTCGTGCGCCTTCGCCGCCGCGGCGCGGAAGTCGACGGCGCGGGGAGCGTAGTGCCCTGCCTCCCGGCCGATGTCCGCGGCGCTGCGCAGCACGTGCGAGGTGAGGTTCCCGATGTCGGGCGTGCCCAGCGACCACGAGTACCACTCGCGCGCGATGTGGTCCTGCGCGGACTCGATCCTCAGGTCATGGCAGTCCGAGGCGGCCAGCGACGCCTCCAGCACCACGATCGCCATCGCCGTGTCGTCGGTCCACTCCCCCGGCTGCCAGCCCAGCACGCCGCCGCCGATCATGTCGATCTCCTCGGAGTCGACGACCGGGGCCTGGAACTCGTAGGGCGCCCCGAGCGCATCGCCGGTCGCGGCGGCCACGACGGCGCCGACCGCCCGCCGCCGCTGCGCCGCGGTCAGCCGGGGGGCCTGCTGATGCTTCTCCTGGGTCCTCACGGGCCCATGGTTCCACAGGTCAGCTCCCCGCCAGGCCCGGTTACCCTGGTGGGGACCGACGAAGGAGCTCCATGACCGACACCCCCGCGGAGTCACGCCCGCACTGCGACGACCCCCACGACCCGCACGACCACACCGGTCATGACCATCCGCCCACCGGCGCGGACCTGGTGCGGGACCTCGTCAAGGGCCTGTCGATCCAGGCCCTGCTGATCCCCGCGATCGCAGTGGTGCTGCTCCTGGCGATCCTGCCCTTCGCCCCCGTCACGCCCGTGCCGCTCGTGCTCGGCATCGGCCTCGGCGCGCTTCAGCTCCTCTCCCTCGTGGCGACCAGCCTGTTCGTGGCCCGCACCCGTCGCCAGCTCGCCGTGAACCCCGGACTGGTCGTCGTGCGCAGCGTGCTCGAGGAGGTGCTGCGGATCGCCGCGGTGCTGCTCGCGCTCGTGCTGTGGCCCGCGGACATCCGCTCCGAGCTCGGCGTCTGGATCGGGGCCGGCTGCGCGCTGGTGTGGCTCGCGCTCGCCACCGCCCAGACCGTCGCGACGAGACGGCGCATCGCCCGGCCCGGCGAGTGGTCCGAGGAGGCGATCTCGACCCTGCTGGACCAGCGCGTCGGCGCCCGCTCGACCGTCGTGATGCGCCTGCTGGACGTGCTCGGCACCGTCATGTTCCAGGTCGGCGCGACGGTGCTGGTGATCCTCTCGCCCGTGCTCGCGATCGGCACCGCGGTGCTCTCGATCGGCACCGGCTTCTCGACCCTCGTCCTCCACCGCCGTCCTCCGGCGCAGCGCTCCGGCAGCCTCTGGGCGTACACGCCCGTCCTGCTCGGCGCGCTGACCCTCGTGCTCGCCTCGATCGGGCTGCTCTCCCTCTGAGCGCCGACCCCGCCCGCTGACCCGTCCGCCGTCCACCACCCCGCAGGAGCCGATGATGACCGCTGCCCTTCCCTCCGGACTCGACCTCGAGCAGGTCGACCCCGCCACCCGACCCCAGGACGACCTCTTCGGCCACGTCAACGGCCGCTGGCTCGCCGAGCACGTGATGCCCGCGGACCGGTCGAGCGACGGCGCCTTCCACGCCCTGCGCGACCTCTCCGAGGAGCGGGTGCGGGAGATCGTGGAGGAGGCGGCGGCCGACGTCGCGGAGTCCGCCGACGCGGAGGGGACGCTGCCGGAGCCGACCACCGACCACGCCCGGATCGGCACGCTCTACCGCATGTTCATGGACACCGAGGCGATCGAGGCCGCGGGCCTGTCCGGCCTCGCGGACCTGCTCGACGAGATCGGCGCGGCCGAGGACCTCGAGAGCGTCGTGCGGCGCATGGCCGCCCCCGACTCCGGCGCCTCGGCGGTGCTCGCCTACGTCTGGACCGACGACCACGACTCCTCGAAGTACCAGGTCAAGATCCACCAGGGCGGTCTGGGCCTGCCCGACGAGTCCTACTACCGCGAGGAGCACCACGCCGAGACCCGCGAGGCCTACGCCGCGCACCTGGCGAACCTCGCCCGCCTCGCCGAGCTCCCCGGCCGTGCCGGACTCGTCCCCGGCGGCCCCGAGGAGCTGGCCCGCGCCGTGCTCGACTTCGAGACCCGGCTCGCGGGCTGCCATGTCGACGTGGTGCGCCTGCGCGACCGGGAGAAGTCCGACAACCCCATGGATGCCGCCGGGCGCCGCGAGCTCGCCCCCGCCTTCCCCTGGGACGCCTACGTCGAGGGCACCGGCGCGCCCGCGGCCGCCTTCGACGTGGTCTCCGTGGGCCAGCCCGAGTTCGTCTCGGCCGCAGCGGAGCTGCTGGCCGGGGAGGACCTCGCCGTGCTGCGCACCTGGCTCGCCCTGCACACCGTCTCGACCTACGCCCCGTACCTCCCGGCCGCGCTGGTCGAGGAGGACTTCGACTTCTCCGGCCGCGTCCTCTCCGGCGCGGAGGAGCTGCGGGAGCGGTGGAAGCGCGGCGTGGCGCTCGTCGAGGGCGCGGTCGGCTTCGCCGTCGGCCGCGAGTACGTCGCCCGCCACTTCCCCGCCGCGCACAAGGAGCGGATGACCGCGCTGGTCGATGCGCTCATGGACGCCTATCGCGACTCGATCACCGCGCTGGAGTGGATGACCCCTGCCACGCGCGAGAAGGCGCTCGCGAAGCTCGAGAGGTTCACCCCGAAGATCGGCTATCCCGAGCAGTGGCGCACCTACGACGGCCTCGAGCTCGTCCCGGGCGATCTCGTCGCCTCCGTGCGCGCCTCCCGCCGTTTCGAGGCGGACTTCGAGTTCTCGAAGGTCGGCGGGCCGATGGACGAGACCGAGTGGCACATGACCCCGCAGACCGTCAACGCCTACTACAACCCCGGCCGCAACGAGATCGTCTTCCCCGCCGCGATCCTCCAGCCCCCGTTCTTCGACGCGGAGGCCGACGACGCCGTGAACTTCGGCGGGATCGGCGCCGTCATCGGCCACGAGGTCGGCCACGGCTTCGACGACCAGGGCTCGAAGTACGACGGCGAGGGCAACCTCGTCTCCTGGTGGACCGAGGAGGACCGCAGCGCCTTCGACGAGCGCGCCGCGCTCCTCATCGCCCAGTACTCCGAGCTGTCCCCGCGCGAGCTCGAGGACTCCCACGTCGTCAACGGCGCGCTGACCATCGGCGAGAACATCGGCGACCTCGGCGGGCTCTCCATCGCGGTCAAGGCCTATCTCGCGAGCCGCCCCGCCGAGGAGGCCGCGGCCGAGCTCGACGGGCTCACGGGCCTGCAGCGCGTGTTCTGGTCCTGGGCCACCGTGTGGCGCGGCCGCAACCGCCCCCAGGAGGCGATCCGCCGCCTGGCCGTGGACCCGCACGCCCCGATGGAGTTCCGCTGCAACACGGTGGCCGGCCACCTCGACGAGTTCCACGAGGCCTTCGACGTGCGCGAGGGCGACGGCATGTACCGCGCCCCCGAGGAGCGGGTGAGCATCTGGTGAGGCCCGAGGCCCCCTTCCACGTCGGGCGGACGGTGCCCTCCTCCGTGGGCTGGACCCGCATCGCCATCACGCTGCTGTGCGGGGTGGTGCTCGCCGGGCTCATGCTCCAGCGCGGCACCGTCGCGGGCGCCGTCGCGGCGACCCTGGTGTTCGTGCTGCTGGCGCTGTGGACGTGGATGGGGCAGGCCACCCGCTTCATCGTCGACGCGGACGGGATCACCGTCAGCCTCGGCGGGTTCCTGCCGCGCAGGACCTGGCCGCTCGCGGACTTCCGCACGGTGCAGCTGCGCGAGATCCCCGCCTCCCGCGTGGGCGTGACCCTCGGCGGCTACGGCTGGCGCCGCGGCAAGGCGATCACCCCGAAGCCCGAGGAGCTCACCCCCGTGGGCGGGCGGAAGATCTTCACCGTCGCCGAGATGCAGCGCCCCTACCGGATGCTGGTGACCCGGCCCGGCACCACCGTGGAGATCATCGGGCGGGAGAGCACCTGCTACATCCTCTCCCCCGTCGACCCCGACGCGGCCGCCGCCGCGATCGACCAGGCGATCCGCGCACGCCGCTGAACGCGCCGACTGGGATAGACTCGATCCTCGTCATCCACTGACAGGGGAGCACCGAGCGGTGCTGAGAGTGCGCGAGGAGCGCAGACCCTCGAACCTGATCCGGCTCGCACCGGCGTAGGGAGTCGGGACTTCCGCGGCGCGCCCACGGCGCGCCGCGCCCCTTCCATCATCCGGGAGGAGACGTGATGACTCGTTATCGCACCGTCGATCTGCTGGTGACCGTGCTGATCGGAGCGGCCTTCGGGGTCGCCTTCCTCGGCTACGGCCAGCTGTACACCCTGATCGGCCCGCTCACCGCGGCGTTCAAGCCCGCCGAGGGTCTGCTCGCCGGGATCTGGTTCCTGCCGGCGATGCTCGCGGGCCTGATCGTGCGCCGGCCCGGCGCGGCGCTGCTCGCGGAGATGGTCGCCGCCGTGCTCTCGATGCTGCTGGGCAGCCAGTGGGGCTGGGGCACCGCGATCTCCGGGCTCATGCAGGGCGGAGGCGTGGAGCTCGCCTTCCTGCTCACCCGCTACCGCCGCTTCACCCTGCCCGTGGCCGTGCTCGGCGGCGTGCTCTCGGCCCTGCTGGAGTGGGGCTGGGAGAAGATCGCCTACTACCAGGAGATGAGCTGGGCCTTCTCCGGCACGATGCTCGCCTTCTTCGTGCTCTCGGGCGCGCTGCTGTGCGGGGTGCTGGGCTGGGCGGCGAGCCGGGCCCTTGTCGCGACCGGCGCGGTGGACTCCCTGGCCGCGGGCCGGGAGGCGGCCCGGACGGTCCAGGTCTGAGCACTCCTCCCGCCGCCATGACGCCCGCCCCGGCACAGACCGCCCCCGCACAGGCCGTGCACACAGGCGGCCTGCGCTGGCAGCCGCTCTCCCGGCGGGAGCCGACGATCGCCGGCCTCGACCTCGAGATCCCGCCCGGCCAGCGGGTGCTCCTGGCCGGCGCCAGCGGCAGCGGGAAGTCGACCGTGCTGCGGGCGCTGGCGGGACTGCTGGATCCCGAGGACGGCGACGGCGAGGGGCTCGTGCCCGCCCCTGCCCGGCCCGGCGAGCGCGGCCTGCTGCTGCAGAACCCCGTGCACGCCCTCGTCGGCGCCTCGATCGGCCGCGACGCCGCCTTCGGCCCCGAGAACGCGGCGATCCCCCGGCCCGCGCTGACCGAGCGCGCCTCCCGGGCCCTGGCCGCCGCTCGGGTCGACCTCGACCCGCGGCACGCCCCGCTGGACACCTCGGGCGGGCAGCAGCAGCGGATCGCCCTCGCGGGCGCGCTCGCGCTGGATCCCGGCCTGCTGCTCCTGGACGAGCCGACGAGCATGCTCGACGCGCCGACGGCCGCGCAGGTGCGCACGGCGGTGCTCGCCGCGGCCGAGGAGGCGACCCTCGTCGTCGCCGAGCACCGGATCGAGCCCTGGCTCCCGCACGTGGACCGCCTGATCGTGCTCGGTCCGCAGGCGCGGATCCTGGCCGACGGCCCGCCGGAGCAACTTCTGCACGAGCGACGGGACGTGCTGGTGGAGACCGGAGTCCTCCCCGCGGAGGGGCACGAGGCCCGGGAGACGCCCGACCGCGTCCCCGGCGACGGCGAGGTCGTCGCCGCGCTGCGCGGCGTGAGGGTCCCCTCCCGGGGGCTGACCGCGCCGCAGGATCTCGAGGTCCGCGCCGGCGACCTCACCGTGCTGACCGGTCCGAGCGGGGCGGGCAAGACCACCCTGCTGCGCGTGCTGACCGGCTCCGCGCAGCCGGGCTCGGGCAGCGCGGACCGCCCGGAGCCCTCCCGGATCGCGACCGTCCCCCAGGATCCCGAGCACTCCTTCGTCGCGGCGACCGTGCGGGAAGAGCTCACCGCCTCCCCCTGGGCCCGCGCCGAGGACCTCGCCCTCGAGCTGCTGGACCGGGCGGGCCTCGCCCACCTCGCCGGCGCCCACCCGCACCGGCTCTCCGGCGGGGAGCAGCGTCGCCTCGCGATCGCCGCGGCCCTGGCCCAGTCCCCCGCCCTGCTCGTGCTCGACGAGCCGACGGTCGGCCTGGACGCGCGCCGACGCGAGGAGGTGCTGGACCTGCTGCGCTCCGCCCGGGACCGCGGCTGCGCGGTGCTCGCGGCGAGCCATGACGAGCTGCTCGTCGGCGCCGCCGATCACCGCCACGACCTGCCCGCCCCGGAGACCGGGACCGCCGTCGCGCCGGAGCCGCGGCGGATCCCGGCCGACGCCCTGAACCCGCTCACGCTGTGCCTGATCGGGATCCTCGCCGCGATCGGCTCCTTCGCCGTGCAGAGCTGGCAGGGCGGTCTGCTCGCCCTCGCCCCCGCGGCGCTGCTCGCCCCGCTCGCCGTGCGCTCCCCGGCCGGCGCCGCGCTGCGCCTCGCGCCGATCCTGCTCTCCGCGGCCGGGCTCGCCTGGACCACGGCCCTGCTGGGCGATGCCCCGGCCCTGTCCGGGCCGGCGTGGCTGGTAGGGCTGAAGGAGGCCGCGCGGATCACGGCTTTCGTCGCCCCGGGCGTGCTCGCCCTCGGGGCCGTGCGACCCACCCCGCTCGGCGACGCCCTGGGCCAGCGGCTGCGCCTGCCGGGCCGGCCCGTCGCCGCCTCGGTCGCAGCGCTCGTGCGCGTCTCCCACCTGGGACGTCAGTGGTCGACCATCGTCGAGACCCGCACCCGTCGCGGACTGGGCGGGCCGCGCTCGCCGCGACTCCTGGCCGGGGCGACGCTCGCCCTGCTCGTGGACACGCTGCGGGGCGCCGAGCAGCAGGCCCTCGCGATGGACTCCCGCGGCTTCGCGACCGCGCTCCATCGCACCTGGGCCGCGCCCAGCCCCGTCGGCCGTGCGGATCTGCTCGGGCTCGGCATCGCGGTGATGTTCCTGGTCTGGCCGCTGCTCGCGGAGATGCTCGTCGGCCCTGCGTAATACGCTGGGGCGATGACCGACGACTCCCTCGATCCCCAGCTCATCGAGCTCGCCAACGCCCTGCTGGACGCCGCCCGTCAGGGCGATGCCGAGACCGTGCGCGCCTTCCTCGACCGCGGCGCGCCCGCGAACCTCCGCGATGCCGCCGGGAACTCCCCGCTCATGCTCGCCGCCTACCACGGGCATGCCGCGCTGGTGACCGAGCTCGCCGCCCGCGGCGCCGACGTGGACCCGTTGAACGATCGCGGCCAGTCCCCGCTCGCGGGCGCCGCGTTCAAGGGCTTCACCGAGGTCGCCGAGGCGCTGCTCGCGGCGGGCGCGGACCCGGACGTCGGCGAGCCGAGCGCCCTGGCGACCGCCCGCTACTTCGAGCGCTCGGAGATCGTGGAGCTCATCGAGGCGCGTCGGGGCTGAGCACCATCGCGACGTGCTCGATCCCGGCTTCGAGGAAGACCCCGCCCACGGTCTCGAAGCCCATCGAGGCGTACCACTGCTCGAGATAGGCCTGGGCGTCGAGATGCACCTCGGCCTGTGGCGAGATCTGGCGGGCGCGTTCGAGGGCGGCGGCCATGAGTCGCCGGCCGTTCCCGCCGCGGCGCCGGTCCGCCCGGACCGCGACGCGGCCGATGCGCACCGTGCCGTCGGCCCCGCGCAGCAGGCGCAGGTGGGCGATCGGCTCCCCCGCCTCCTCGGCCCAGATCAGCTCCGTGGTGGGCTCGAGCTCACGCCCGTCGAGGTCCGCGTCGGTCGCTCCCTGTTCCATCGTGAACACGTCCTGGCGGAGCTTCGCGAGCAGGTAGAGGGTGCGGGCGGGCACGTCGTCGAGGACGGCGCGGCGGATCACGACCTGGTCGGGCATGGGCGTCAGGGTACTGCCGGGCGGGCACGGCGCGCGCCGTCGACCAGGCGCTCCATCGCCGCCGCCCAGTGCGAGGCCATGACCGGCCCGCCGTGGCCCTCCTCCTCCACCACGACCAGCTCGCTGCCGGGCCAGGCGCGGTGCAGCTCCCAGGCGGTGAGCGCGGGGCCGGAGACGTCGCGGCGCCCGTGGAGCAGCACCCCGGGGATCCCGGCGAGACGGTGCGCCCCGCCGAGCAGTCCCGAGCCCGGCGCGGCGCCGAAGCGCACCGCCCAGTCGGCGACGAAGCCGTCGTGGGCCCAGACATGGGTGACCTGCCGGGCGAGGCCCCGCGCGTGCTCGGAGACCGGTGCGTCGTCGGCGTCCGCGTGCGGCTGCGCGGGCCCGCCCCCACCTATCGCGATGTGCGCGTCCTCCCAGGTCATCCAGGCCCGGGTCGCGGCGTCGACGAGCTGCGGGTCATCGCTCGTGAGCATCCGTCGATAGGCCTCCACCAGTCGCAGCCGCTGCGCGGAGCGGTCGTGACGGTCGAAGCCGACCCGCTGTTCGGCGAGGGTCGCGAGGGAGTCCCAGGCCTCGGGGTAGAGCGCGCCGACTCCCTCGGTGATCCAGTCGACCTCGCGCCGGGAGGTGGTGGTGACCGCGAAGAGCACCACGCCGAGCACCCGCTCGGGATGCGCCTCGGCGTAGGCGAGGGCGAGGGTGCTGCCCCAGGAGACGCCCTGGAGGATCCACGCCTCGATGCCGAGGTGCTCGCGCAGCGCCTCGAGGTCGGCGACCATATGCGCGGTGGTCAGCGTGGAGAGGTCGACGGGGCCGGGGGCGCCGAACCCCGGCGTCGAGTCCCCGCTGCCCCGCTGGGACAGGGCGATCATGCGGGTGCGATCTGCGGGGGCGTTGCGGCGATGGCCCGGGGTCAGGCGCCCGCCGGGCCCGCCGTGAAGGTACAGGGCGGGGACGCCGTCCGGGGCGCCGGCCTCCTCCCAGCGGATCTCGTGGCCCTGGCCGACGGCGAGCCGTCCGCTCGCGGTGACCGGGGGCGGTGTCGGAGCCAGGGGCGGGATCGGTGCGGTCATGGGGCGAGCTCCTCCTCGAGTCCAGCCAGGGCGATGCGGTCGTCCTCGGTGCCGGTGTGCGGCGCGCGGAACCAGCGCTGGTACTCCTCGACCTCGCTGAGCGTCCATTCGAGCGCGAACATCTCGAGCATCCTCGCATCGGCGTGCTCGCCCCGCTCGGCGGGCGTCAGCGCCGCCAGGTCCCGCTCGGGCGGGGCGAGGGCGAGGGTCTCCCAGTCCACCAGATACAGCTCGCCGTCGGCCGTGAGCATCTGGTTGCCCGCATGCGGCTCCCCGTGGGTGGGGACTCGTCGCTCCGCCGCGGCTCGCTCGATCTCCCGCAGCTCCCGGTAGCGCCGCTCCGCCTCCACCAGGCGCGGGTGCGCCCCGCGCAGCAGCTCCCGCGCCCGCTCGCCGAACGGCCCCGCCTGCCAGGGCGTCGCGGTGACCTCGGCGAGGCGCTCGGCGAGGTCGGGGCCGACGCGCGCGGCCCAGGGTCGCAGGTCCTCGGGCGGGCCGGCGGCGTGCAGGGACCTCAGCAGCATGCGGACCCGTTCGCGATGGGACGCCGCGGCCGCCTCCTCGGGCACAGGGCTGCGGCCCTTCCGCCACGGCGTCGCGCTCAGCAGTCCGCCCGCGCAGGGCACGGCGACGCGGCCGCCGAAGGAGTCCAGCGGGGCGAGCACCCCCGGGACCTCCGCCCCGTGGAGGCCCTGCGCGGCCCGGTAGGCGGCGACGAAGGAGTCGGCGGTCCGGGTGGGCGAGGGCAGGTCGAGGGTCATGAACAGCGCCGTGCCGTTCCGCTCGTCGGCGACGCGCCAGTGGTGCGCGCCGAAGCCGAGCGGCAGGTGCTCTGCCGTGCCCGCCCCCGGTGACCAGTGCCGTCGGGCGAGGGCGAGGACCTCGCCCGGGGCCGGGCTCGCGGGGGCGGTGCGCATGCGGGTCCTCCTCAGCGTGCCAGCGCCCAGGGCGCGGCGGGGTGCTCGCGGGTCCAGCCGGCGCGCCTGCTGCGCACGCGCTGGCAGCGAGGGCACCAGAACACGGTGCGCGCGGCGATCTCGCCGGAGCGGACGGTCGTGCCGCAGAGCCGGCAGGGCAGGGTCTGGCGGTGGTAGACGTAGAAGGACTCCTCGCGCGGGACCACGTCCGGGTCCTCGTCCCCATTCTGCCGGGTGCCGCGGGAGCGCTCGACGATCCGCGCCTCGATCTGCCGGTGCTCGGGCTGGGTGGTGACGATCCGCCCGGTCCGCGCCCCGTAGGTCATGAGAGCGACGAGGTCCTCCCACATCTCCTCGCACATCCCCGCGGTCAGGTCCCGGCCGGGCACGAAGGGGTCCAGCCGCGCCCGGAACAGCAGCTCGGCGCGGTAGATGTTCCCGATCCCGGCGACGACCTCCTGGTTCATCAGCAGCGCACCGATCGTGGTGCGGGAGCGACGCACCCGCTCGACGAAGCGGCGCCGTCCCGAGCCGTCGGGGTCGGGACGCAGCGGGTCCGGGCCGAGCCGGTCCAGGACCGCCTGTCGGCCGGCGGGGTCCAGCACCTCGCAGGCGGTGGGACCGGTGAGGTCGGCGAGGCCGTGAGCGCCGGCGATCCGCAGCCGCACCGTCTCCCGCGGCACGATCCTTCGCCAGTCCGGCGCCTGATCGCCCGCCTCCTCCCGTTCCCCGATCCGCAGGCGCGGGGCGCCGATCGCATGGGCGTCGACGAAGCCCGGCTCGCCCGCGAAGGTCCAGGAGCCGTACAGGCCCAGGTGCACGTGGACGTGCCGGACCGCGGGGTCCGCCGGGTCGACGTCGGCCGCGGGCGCGAAGGGCAGGAAGAGGTGCTTGCCCACCGCCTCCGCGCCGAGCAGCACGGAGCCGTCCAGCGACTCGGCATCGGAGAAGCGTCCCTGCGGGCTCGAGGTGCGCACCCGCTGCCCGCCGAAGCCGCGGGCGAAGGCCGCGGCGAGCCGGTGGACGGTGTGGCCCTCGGGCATCAGCGCGCGTCGGCGCCGGTGCCCTGGCCCTCCGTGTAGCCGCCGGTGGTCTCGTAGCGGGCGACCAGGTCGATGCGGCGCTGGTGACGCTCCTCGCCGGAGAACGGCTCGGCGAGGAACAGGTCGATGAGCGCCTCGAGCTCCTCCTCGGAGTGCTGACGGGCGCCCACGGAGATCACGTTCGCGTCGTTGTGCTCGCGGGCCAGGCGCGCGGTCTCCTCGTTCCACACGAGGGCGGCGCGGACGCCGGCGACCTTGTTCGCGGCGATCTGCTCGCCGTTCCCGGAGCCGCCGATCACGACTCCGAGGGAGCCGGGCTGGGCGACGACCGCCTCGCCCACGTCGGTGCAGAAGGGCGGGTAGTCGTCCAGGGCGTCGTACTCGTGGGCGCCGTGGTCGGTGACCTCATGGCCCTTCTTCTCCAGCTGCGCCACCAGGCGGTTCTTCAGCTCGAAGCCGGCGTGGTCGGTGCCGATGTGCACTCGCATCTGCGGGGGTCTCTCTCTGTCAGGGGTGGGGGACGGGGATGTGAGGGCCGTGCTCAGCTGAAGTCGACGCCGCCGGAGCGGGAGCGCTTGAGCTCGTAGAAGCCGTCGATCGAGGCGAGGGTCGCGAGCGCGTCGAGCAGCTTCCCCGCCTCCTCGCCCTTCGGGGCCGGGGAGACGACGGGGCCGAAGTAGGCGGTGCCCTCCCCGAAGGAGATCACGGGCGTGCCCACGTCGTCGCCGACGCGGGAGATCGCGCCCTCGTGAGAGGCGCGCAGCGCGAGATCGGTCTCGTCGCCGGCGACCGGGTCGTAGGCGTCGATCAGCTCCGCCGGCAGGTCGACGTCGGCGAGCGCGGCGACGGCGGTCGCGCGGCGGTCCTGGTTCTGCCCGCCCACGTGATAGCGCTCGCCCCAGGCGGTGTACCAGCGGGCGAAGGCCTCGTTCCCCTCGGCGCGGTCGATCGCGATCGCGAGCCGGGCCGGGCCCCAGGAGTCGTCGAGCATCTCGCGGTAGCCGGGATCCAGCTCGCGGCCCTCGTTGAGCACGGACAGCGACATCACCGAGTAGGTCGGTGCGATCTCCCGCACCTCGGCGGCCTGCAGCAGCCAGCGGCTGGTCATCCAGGCGAACGGGCAGACGGGGTCGACGAACAGCTGCACGGGGCGGGCGCTCACGGACTCTCCTCGGATCGGGGGCGGCGAGCCCCCATTGTCGCACCGGCGCGCCCGCCGTGCGTCGGCCCGGTCACGGCGGGCGAAAACACCTTGCCCTGCGGGGTCCGGACCGGTTGGATCGGACGAGTGCTCGACTCCTCCCCCGCCGCGCCCGCGGCGACCTCCTCCACGGCGCGTCCCGTCCCCGGCGTGCTGCGCTCCATCGTGCGCAACCACCGCCGCACCCTCGCGATCATCCTGCCCCTGGCGACCGTGTCCGAGGGCGTCGAGCTGCTCATGCCGATCGTGCTGGGCCTCATCATCGACCACGGCATCCTCGACCAGGACCTGCGCCTGACGGTGCTGGGTGCGGTCGGGCTGATCCTGCTGCGCGTGCTGGGGATGCTGCTGTGGGTGTGGACCTTCCTGCTCTCGCAGAAGGCGGTCATGTTCGAGCGCCACCGCCTTCGGGTGGGCCTGACCGGGGCGGTGCTCGACCCGCGCTCGCGCACGGTGCGCCGCCCGGCCGGCGAGGTGCTCTCGATCGCGACGTCGGATGCGGACAAGGCGTCCGACGTGATGGACATGATCCCGTGGGTGGGCCCCTCCACCCTCGCCGTGCTCGGCGCGACCGCGTATCTCGCCGTCATGGACCTGTGGCTGGGCGTCGCGATGGGTCTCGGGATCGTGGTGATGGTGGTGGTGATCCGAGTGATCACGCCGACGCTGTCGGCCCGCTACGACGACCAGCAGTCCCAGGCCGCCGAGGCCGCCGCGACCGCGACCGACCTCGTGCATGGGCTGCGGGTGCTGCAGGGCCTGGGCGTGCAGAGCCGGGCGCGGGCGACCTACCGCCGCCGCTCCCGCATCGCCCTGGACGCGGCGCTGGTCAACGCCCGCTACTCGGGCATCTCCTCGGGGCTGACCACCCTGGTGACGGGGGCGATGCTCGCCGCGGTCGTGGTCCTCGCCTCGCTGCGCACCCTGGACGGCGCCCTGTCCCTCGGCGTGCTCATCGCGGTGGTGGGCGTGGCCCGCTACGTGATGGGGATGCTGCAGGGCCTCTCGGGCGCGCCCGTGTGGTGGGCGGGCATGTCCACCTCGGCGCGGCGCGTGCGCGATCTGTACACCGACCTCGGCCGCACCGTCGACGACCCGGAGCTGGCGCTCGACGTGCTCACGACGCGGCGCGACGAGCGCGGGCAGCGCGGGCAGGGACGACGCGGCGCCGCCGGCGGCCTGCACCTGCCGCTGCTGTCCGTCGCCGACGGCGAGGTCGTGGCGCTCGCCTGCGCCGACCCCGCGGACGCAGCCGACGTCATCGACGCGGTCAGCGGCCGCGTGGACGGCGGGGCCCGGGTGGGCGGGGTGCCGATCACTCCCGAGGACCGGCTGGGCCTGCGCGCCGACCTGCTCGTCGAGCCGCATGTCGTGGACCTCTTCGACGGGAGTCTGCGCGAGCAGCTCGCCACCCGCGCCCCCGCCGACGAGAGGGCGCCGGAGCCCGGGGACGAGGACCGCTGGGCCGATGCGGCCCTGCACGCCGCCGGCGCCGAGGACCTGCTGCGGATCCTGCCCGAGGGCTACGACACCCGCATCCTGGACCGCGGCGCGAACCTCTCCGGCGGCCAGCGCCAGCGCATCGCCCTGGCCCGTGCCGTCGCCGCCGACGCGCCGGTGCTCGTGCTGCACGACCCGACCACCGCGGTCGACGCCGTCACCGAGCAGAACATCGCCGAGGCGCTCGTCGCCGCGCGGCACCGCACCGACCGGGCGACCCTGCTGGTCACCCGGGCACCCGCCCTGCTGCAGTCCGCGGACCGGGTGGTCTTCGTCCGCGACGGACGGATCACCGCCGAGGGCGAGCACACCGATCTGATGGGCCGCGAGGAGTACCGGGAGGTGGTGCGGCGATGAGCGCACCGGAGAAGGCACCCCAGCGCGTCGGTCTGGACTGGGACCGTCCGCTCGAGGACGTCCTCGGCGACGACTCGACCGCGCGCCGACAGCTCGCCGAGCACGCCCAGCTGCTGCCCATCGCGGGCCCCGGCGCCTCGCTGCGCTTCATGCTCGCGCGGCTGCGGGAGCACTGGCTCGCGACCACGCTGACGCTGCTGATCACGATCGGCGGCGCCGTCGCCGCCGCGATCCTGCCGCGCCTGATCGGCTCGGCCGTGGACGTCGTCGCGGACGGCGGCTCGCGCGAGGAGGTGTGGTCGCTGGGCCTGAGGATCCTGGTCGTCGGCGTGGTCCAGGCGGTGCTGATGGCGGCGGGCTGGTCGATGATCTCCGCGCTCGGCCAGCGGATCCTCGCCGGGATGCGCGAGGACGTCATCGACCGCGCCCTGGACCTGCCCGCGCAGACCATGGAGCGCACCGGCATCGGCGATGCGCTCTCCCGCGTCGCCGACGACGTGGACGTCGCCGCCCGGGCCGTGAACAACCTCGTCCCGAACCTCATCCAGCTCGGCTTCCTGGTGCTGATCACCCTGGGCGGCATGGCGACCCTCTCGCCGTGGCTGCTGCTCATGGTGGTGATCATCGTGCCGATGTACGTGCTGGCCGCGGTCTGGTACCTGCGCCGCACCGGCCCGATCTACCGCCGCGAGCGGATCGCGATGGGCGCCCGCGCCCAGGGCCTCCTCTCGGCGATCCACGGCATCCCCACCGTCCACGCCTACGGCATCGAGCGGCGCGAGACCCGCCACGTCGCGGTGCTCTCGGAGACCGCGGCGCTGCTGAACATGCGCGTCATGCACCTGGTGAGCCGACTGGTGATGGGGCTGAACGTGCCCGAGAACCTGGCGCTGGCGATGGTGATCGGGGTGGGCTTCGTGCTGGTGCAGACGGGCGCCGCGCCCGTCGGCCTCGTGACCGCGGCGGCCGTGTACCTGGTGACCCTGTTCTGGCCGATGATGGCGGTGATCTTCAACCTCGACGAGGTCCAGTCGGCGCTGGCGAGCCTCGCGCGGATGGTCGGGGTGATCTCCTCGATCGACCCGGCCGTCTCCCCCGGCGACGAGCGGCCGGAGGACGCCTCGATCCGGCTCGAGCAGGTCTCCCACGCCTACGGAGAGGACGAGGACGGCACCGAGCGGATCGTGCTGCGGCCCCTGGACCTCGAGGTCGCCCCCGGGGAGACGGTGTCCCTGGTGGGAGCCTCCGGCGCGGGCAAGTCGACGCTCGCCGCGATCATGGCCGGCACGCTCATGCCGCGCCACGGCCGGGTGCTGCACGGCGGCGCGGACCTCGCGAGCGCGGATCTCGAGTCCGTCCGACGCCACGCCTCGATCGTCTCCCAGGACGTGCACGTATTCCGCGGCACGCTGCGGGAGGACCTGCAGCTGGCCGCCCCCGAGGCCTCCGACGAGCTGCTGCGGGTCGCGCTCGCGCGGGTCGAGGCGCTGGCCTGGGTGGACCGTCTGCCGCGCGGGCTGGACACCGAGGTGGGCGAGAAGGGCGAGCGGCTCACGGCCGAGCAGTCCCAGCAGCTGGCCCTCGCCCGGGTCTCGCTGCAGGACCCCGCGGTGCTGATCCTCGACGAGGCCACGGCCGACGAGGGCTCCTCCGGGGCGCGGGTGCTCGAGCGCGCCGCGCTGGAGGTGGCGCGCGGGCGCACCACGATCATCGTGGCCCACCGCCTCTCGCAGGCGCGCGTCGCGGACCGGATCCTGGTGATGGCCGACGGCGCGGTCGTCGAGCAGGGCACCCATGACGAGCTCGTCGCCCTCGGCGGGGACTACGCCCGGCTGTGGGAGGCCTGGGCGGGCTGAGCCCGTCCGTTCCCTAGCCGCATCAGCCGCGCCGCATCCTCAGCACGAGCAGGCCGGCGATCCCGAGCAGCGCTGAGAGGACGGTGAGGGTCCCCGCCCCGCCGAGCAGCAGCAGCTCGCGCCCGCTCACGTCGAGGCCGATCCCGGAGAGCGGACCGCGCGGGAGGAAGGGCTCGCCGAGCTCGAGCACGCTCCCCTCCGGGGCGTCCTCGGCGACCTCGCCGTCGAGCGCCAGGGTGAGCACCACGGTGACCGGCTCCCCGCGCTCCGGCTCCGCATCATCGGGCAGCTGGAGGCGCTGGAGGAGCACGGTATGGGTGCCGGGCAGCCAGGCGGAGGCGATGGAGGTGAGCTCCGAGCTGCGGTTCCCGCGATCCACCGGAGCGAACATCCCGCCGCCGGTGACCGGGGTCGTGGTGGACGGGGTCCAGGTGCCGCCGCCGACGGTGACCTGGTCGCGCACCGCGTTCGCGACGCCCAGCGACAGCGATCCCGGGTTCTCGGGCTGCGAGGTGACCTCTGCGCGCCAGCGCAGGCGCTGGCCCTCCGGGACCTCCAGCCGCAGCGCCGCGACCTCTCCCGGCACCAGCTCGAGCACGTAGGAGCCGGGTGCCACCTCGGCGGCGGTGCCGAAGGAGCGTCCCGGCTCGAGCGGCTCCTCGTCCTCGGGCGGGACCGGGTCGGCGCCCTCGTCCTCGATCTCCTCGGTGACGGCGGGCTCGCCGCCGCCGATCCCGGCCGGTTCGATCGCGACCTGGATCTCGACGGGCAGCGGCTGGTCGCCGGCGCGGCTCCCGGTGCGGGCCACGCGGAGGTACAGCTCCTCGCCCGCGCAGCCTCCGTAGCCCATCACGTCCGAGACGATGCTCGAGGTGATCGGCCCGTCGCCGGTGGAGTACTCGCCGACGTCGTCGGTCCCGCCGTCGCTGCACACGTCCCCTCCCGCGGTGAGGACCTCGAGATCCACCCCGAGCCCTTCGATCTCGCGGGGCAGACCGTCCGGATAGGGCGGGGCCGCGATCGTCGCGGCGGCGTGCAGGCGCTGTCCGCCGCCCACCGCGACCCGGTAGAACTTCACACTCCCCTCCTCGCCGAGCTCGGCGCCCTCGTCGAGGCTGTCGCGGTGCAGGCCCGGCACCAGCAGCGGGGCCTGCGCCTGGGACCCGCCGCCGCTGACCTCGGGGCCGACGGCCTGGTAGGCGCGCTCCGCCGCGGGCTGCTCGGTCGGATCGGCGAGCGCGGCCGACGGGATCGAGAAGAGCACGAGGGCGAGGACGAGCGCGGCGACCGCGGGGAGGGCGCGGGCACGCTCCGCCGTGCGCCGTGCGCGCGCCGTGCGGTGCATGCGGCCTCCTGGGATGCGGGTCGGGGCGGCGAGGGGGTGCCCTAGCATGACCACCATCATGTCCGATGTCATCGCCGGCCGTATCGAGCTGCTCGATCCTCTCGCCCGAGGAGCCTCGGGATCGCTGTGGCGCGCCGTCGACCGCCGCTACGGCGCGCTGTGCGCCGCGAAGGTGATGCGTCAGCGGGACGGGGCCGAGGTGCTCCGCTTCGTCCGGGAGCAGACCGTCGGCGGGGCGGAGGGGCTCGGCGCGCATCCGCACCTGCTGCCGCCGTACTCCTGGGTCGCCGAGGACGACACGGTGGTGCTCGTGATGGCGCTCGTGCGCGGCGGCACCCTCGCCGGGGCGCTCACCCGGCAGGGCGCCCTCTCCCCCGCGCTCGTCGCCCAGCTGCTGCGCCAGCTGCTGGACGCGCTGGCGGCGATGCACGGCGCCGGCTGGGTGCATCGTGACGTGAAGCCCGCGAACCTGCTCATGGACGCGACGGGGCAGGGAGCCCCGCACCTGCTGCTGGCGGACTTCGGGATCGCCCTGCACGAGAGCGATGTGCGCCTGACCGAGACGGGCATGGTCCCCGGCACGCCGGGCTTCGTGGCGCCGGAGGTGGGCTCCGGGCTCAGCTCCTCCGCGGCGCAGGACGTGTGGGCCGCCGGCGCCTGCGCCCTCGAGGCCCTCGACCCGCTGCCGCCGCGCGCCCGGCGCTCCCCCTCCGGCACCCTCGCCCGGCTCGAGCGTGCGCTCGCCAGGGCGCGGGGCCCGGCCGCCCCGGAGCTGGCGGGTCTGCTGCGCGCCCTGCTCGACGCGGACCCGGCCCGTCGTCCGACGGCCGCCGCGGCCCGTGACGCGATCCCCCGGGCCGCGCAGCCGGCGCCGCTGTGGTCCCGCACCGCGCGCGGGGAGGCGTTCGAGGTGCCGGTGCTGATCGCGCGCGAGGACGCCCGGCCCGAGGTGCCGCTGGACGGGCCGGGGAGCCTGGCCGGACTCGCGCCCGGCCTGCACGAGCGGCTCACCGCCCGCTCGGGCCTGCCGAGTCCCGCCCCGCAGCGGCCCTCCCCGCAGCAGCCTGCGGCGCCGTCGCCCGCCGCCCCCGCCCACTGGTCCACCTGGTCCACTGGCACGCCGACGACCGTGCCGACGCCCCCGCCACGCCGCCATCCCGTGCTGGGCACCGTCCTGCTCCTCGCCTCCGCCCTCTCGCTGAGCGGGGCGATCGCGCTGGGCTGGGCCGCCCTGGGCTGAGCTCCCGCGCGGCGCGCCGCCCCGGCCCGCGGAGCCGACGCGGTATGGTCGCCCCATACGCCTACCCCTCCACGGGCAGCGCAGCCCCGGCCCGATGGCCGGTCGGTACGGGGCGTCCGCGGAGGCCGATCCGGCCGGGATCACCACCATGTCTTCCACCCCGCGCTGGTCGCCCGGCGACCAGGTGACCTGGACCTACTACACCCCTCAGCACCCCACCCGCACCGTCCGCCCCGGCACCGTCGTGCTCGACGACGACCGCGGCGTGGTCGTGTGGATCGCCCCCGGCACCGAGGTGCTCCTGCCCGTCCTGGAGTCCGGGGCGGCGCTGCGCCGCGCCGGGGACGAGGGCATGTTCACCGCCCCCCGGGTGCAGTCCAAGCAGCTGTGGACCGGCAACGGCATCCTCATGATCGGCCTGCCGGACAAGCCCTACTCCATCTGGCTGTTCTACAAGGACGACGGCTCGCTGGGCTGCTACTACGTGAACCTCGAGACGCCCTACGAGCGCACCGAGGAAGGCGTGCGCACGCGCGACCTCGTGCTGGATCTCGTGGTCCTCCCACGCCGCGACTGGCACTACAAGGACGAGGACGAGCTCGAGGGCGCCGAGCGCACCGGCTACTTCAGCAGCGAGGAGATCGCCTGCATCCGCGACGCGGGACGCGAGGCGGAGCGGCACATCGGCGAGTGGACCTACCCCTTCTCCGCCGGCTACGAGTACTTCTTCCCGGACCCCACCTGGGAGCTGCCGCGCCTGCCCGAGCACTACACCTGGGATCTCGACCTCACCCGGCGGTGAGCGTCCGGGCGAGCGGGAGCGGCGGTCTCACAGCTGCTCGGCGAAGATCTGCGCGAAGCGGCTCCGCTCCGCGAGCAGCTCGCGGTAGGTCCCGGACTCGACGATCCGTCCCTCCTCGATCACGTGGATCCTGTCCATGCCGCGCAGAGTCCACGCCCGGTGCGACACGACGATCGTGAGGTGCTCGGCGGCGGTCTCGCGCAGCTGGGCGAACACCTCCTGCTCGGCCTCCGCGTCGATCGCGGAGGTCGGCTCGTCCAGCACCCGGATCCCGGCGCCGCGCAGATGGATGCGCGCCAGGGCGATCCGCTGCCACTGCCCGCCGGAGAGGCCGACGCCGCCGAAGCGGGTGCCGAGCATCGTGTCGAGCCCCTGCGGCAGGGAGCGGACCAGGCCGTCCGCGCGGGCCGCCCCGAGCGCGCTCCAGAGCGCGTCCTCGCTGATCTCGTCCTCCGGGGTGCCGAGGGCGAGGGCATCGCGCACGGTCATCTCGTAGCGGCCGAACTCCTGGGTGACCAGGCCGAAGCGGGACAGCCGCTCACCCGGGTCGAGGCCCGCGACATCCACCCCGTCGATCTCGATCCTGCCGGCGGTGACCGGGACGATGCCGAGCAGCGCGCCGACGAGGCTCGTCTTGCCGGCGCCGTTGACGCCGACGAGTGCGACCATCTCCCCACGACGGACGTGAAGACCTGCCGAGGAGAGCGCCGGCCGGGTCGCGCCCGGGTACTGCACGGTGATCCCGTCGGCCCGCAGCTCGGCCAACTCGCGGACGACGTCCTGCTCGGACGCGGGACCGGCGAGCGCCTCGATCTCTCGGAAGCGGCGCACGAGCGGCGCCGCGGAGATCACGTCCCCGAGCGCGAAGCCGGCGCTCCGTGTGGCCTGGAGGCCCGAGATCACGCCGAGCACGCCCGCGCCGAGGCCCGCGGCGCCCGCCCCGGCGTGGAGCACGGCCAGCAGCGCCCCTCCGAGCAGGAGCGCCGTCGCGACACCGCCCAGCAGGTCCCCGCGCAGCAGGAGCGCGTACAGCCGGTCCTCGATCCGGGCGAAGCGACCGTAGGCCTCGCTCGCCGCGCCGGCGACCTTCCCTCCCGTGCCGAGGGTCGAGAGCTCCGTCCCGGTGCGGGAGTCGACGAGCTGGTCCAGGAGGTACCGGAAGCGGCCGCTGTGGCCCGCCGACTCGGCGAAGCGCGCATCCTGCACCTGCGCGGACCAGGTGAAGATCACCAGGTTCGGGACGAGGGCGAGGACCACGAGCACCGCGGCGAGCGCGGAGAACGGCCAGATCGCGGCGCCGAGGGCGAACGCGGTGAGCAGGGCCGCGCCCGCGGCGAGCACGGAGCGCGACGCCCGGGACAGCGCATAGATGCTCTCCCGCGCCCCCTCCAGCAGCGCGAGCGTGCTCGGCCCCGCCAGCTGCTGCGGCCCCAGCGAGGCGGCGATGCGGGCGAGACGGGAGTTCAGCGCCGACATCATGCGCAGCCCGGCGCGCTGCCCCACGAGGTTCTCCGCGCTGCCGAGCACCTGGCCGGCGCCCACCAGGGCCGTGAGCAGCAGAAGCGGCAGGAGCGCGGCACGGACCCCGTCACCGGCCGCCTCGACGAGCCAGGCGACCGACCGCACCTGCGCGGCGGGGACCAGGGCGAGCACGACCGAGGTCGCGAGCGTCAGCGCGAGCCAGCGCGGGCTGGTGCGGGCCGACTCCCGAAGCCCCCAGGCGACGCCCCCGAGGATGTCGCGGAGCCCGAGACGCGCGGGGGCGTCAGGGGCGCCGTCGTCGGACATGCGAGTCACCGTACCGCCGCCCCCGCCCCCGTGTCCCCGGCATTGCCGATCGCGCACCGACTCGGAAGGGAGATCCTGCGCCGGACCGGCGGAGTGGCAAGATGGCCGAATGGCATCCGAGAACCTCACTCGCGACGAGGCCCGCCGACGCGCCTCGTTCCTCAGCACCGACTCCTACGAGATCCGCCTGGACCTCACCACGGACGAGCGGACCTTCCTCACCGAGACCACGCTCCGCTTCCGCTCCTCCTCCGCCGAGGGGACCTTCCTCGACCTCATCGCCGAGGAGGTCACCGAGATCGAGCTCAACGGCGAGCTGCTCGAGGACCCCGCCTCCCGCTTCGACGGCGCCCGCGTGCAGCTGCCCGCCCTGGTCGAGGGCGAGAACACCGTGCGCGTCCTGGCCACCGGCCGGTACATGAACACCGGTGAGGGCCTGCACCGCTTCGTGGATCCGGTCGACGAGGAGGTCTACCTCTACACGCAGTTCGAGGTCTCCGACGCCCGACGCATGTTCGCCTGCTTCGAGCAGCCCGACCTCAAGGCCACCTTCCAGCTCGCCGTCACCGCCCCCGCGCACTGGCGCGTGATCTCCAACGCCCCCACCCCGGAGCCCGCCCCCGCCGCCGAGGGGACCGCTACCTGGTCCTTCTCCCCCACCGAGCGGATCTCCACCTATCTCGTCGCGCTCATCGCCGGGAACTACCAGGGCGGCACCGGCGAGGTCACCACCCGCGACGGCCGCACGATCCCGATGGGCGTCTTCGCCCGCGCGTCGCTGGCCGAGCACGTCGACGCCGAGGACGTCATCGACGTGACCCGCGCTGGCATCGAGTTCTACGAGGAGGCCTTCGACCAGGACTTCCCCTTCCGCAAGTACGACCAGGTGTTCGTGCCGGAGTACAACATGGGCGCGATGGAGAACCCCGGCGCGATCACCTACGTGGAGTCCTACGTGTTCCGCTCCGAGGTCTCCGACGCGACCCGCGAGCGGCGCGACCTCACGATCCTCCACGAGCTCGCGCACATGTGGTTCGGGGACCTCGTCACCATGCGCTGGTGGGACGACCTGTGGCTGAACGAGTCCTTCGCCGAGTACGCCTCCACCCTCGCGAGCGCCGAGGTGACCCGCTGGAGCGACTCCTGGACCACCTTCGCGCTGTCGGAGAAGAGCTGGGCGTACCAGCAGGACCAGCTGCCCTCGACCCATCCCGTCGTCGCCGACATGGTCGACTTCGACGCGGTCGAGACGAACTTCGACGGCATCACCTACGCCAAGGGCGCCTCCGTGCTGCGCCAGCTCGTCGCCTACGTCGGCCGCGAGGAGTTCTTCGCCGGGGTGCGCGCCTACTTCGCGAAGCACGCCTGGGGCAACACGGAGCTCACGGACCTGCTCTCGGAGCTCGAGACCACCAGCGGCCGCGACCTGACCAGCTGGGCCGAGCTGTGGCTGCAGCGCGCGGGCGTGAACACCCTCTCCCCCGTCATCGAGCGGGGCGCCGACGGGGCCGTCTCCCGCTTCGCGATCCGGCAGGACTCCCCCGCGGAGCACCCCGTGCAGCGCCCGCACCGCCTCCAGGTGGGCGGGTTCCGCCTGCAGGACGGCGCCCTCGTGCGCACCGAGACCCTCGAGCTCGACATCGACGGGGACCTCACCGAGGTGCCCGAGCTCATCGGCCGTCGCGCGGACCTGTGGCTGCTCAACGACGGCGACCTCACCTACACGAAGGTTCGCCTGGACGCGGAGTCCCTCGCCGTCGCGATGGAGCACCTGCGCCATCTCGACGACCCGCTCGCCCGCACCCTGCTGTGGTCCGCGGCCTGGGACATGGTGCGCGACGGGGAGCTGCCCAGCCGCCGCTTCCAGCAGCTCGTCCTCGCGAACCTCACCGGCGAGAGCTCCTCCTCGGTGGTGCGCACCCTGCTCCAGCGGCTCGAGACGGTCGCCGGCCCCTACGCCGCGGCCTCCGACCGCGAGGGACGCACCGAGCAGGCCGCGGACGCGGTCTGGGCCCTCGCCCAGGAGGCCGAGGCGGGCTCCGACGCGCAGCTGCAGCTGCTGGAGTCGTTCGCGCGCCTGGCCCGCACCGTGGAGCATCGTCACACCCTCGAGGGCCTGCTCGGCGGGAGCGTCACGCTGCCGGGACGCACGATCGACACCGACCTGCGCTGGAAGCTCGTCATCTCCCTCGCGGTGCTCGGCGGGATCGACGCCGCCGGGATCGACGAGCAGCTCGCGGCCGATGACACCCAGTCCGGGCGCAAGCACGCCCTCACCGCACGCGCCGCGCTGCCCACCGAGGTCGCGAAAGCCAAGGCCTGGCGGCGCACGGTCGAGAAGGACACCCTCGCCAACGAGTCGATCACGGCGGTGGTGCAGGGCTTCCGCCGCGTCACCGACGAGGACCTCATCGCCCCGTACCGTCCCCGCTACTTCGAGGAGATCTCGCGGATCTGGGCGGAGCGCTCGAACGAGATCGCGACCCGCCTGGTCTCCGGGTACTTCCCGCACTCGTACGGCGGGCAGGGCGTGCTCGACGCCGCCGACCAGTGGCTGGCCGACGCCGAGGACGCCCCCTTCGGGCTGCGCCGCATCATCATCGAGGGCCGCGACACGGTCGCGCGCCAGGAGCGGGTGCGCGCCGCCGACGTCGACTGACCCCTCCCCGCGCCGCCGCCCGACGGTGACGAGCCTCGCCCCGCCGCGCTCCTGACGAGCGCGGCGGGGCGAGGCTATCGTCGAGGACATGCCTGACGACCCCCTGGACCTCGACCCCCTGCTCGCCTCCCCGACGACCGACGAAGCCCTCACACTCGCCGATCAGCTGGTGCGCTGGCTCGCGACCAGCGGCGTCAAGATCGTCGTGATCCTCGTGGCCGCCGCCGTCCTCAGCGTCCTGGCCGGCTGGCTGCTGCGGCGCTTCTTCCGCACGATGGTGCAGTCCGGATCGCGCCTGTCCACCGTGGCGGGCACCGTCATCAAGCGCGACCCCCGCTCGCAGAAGGCCGCCCAGGCGCGCCGCGAGCAGCGCGCCGAGACGCTCTCGAACGTCGCCCGCAACCTCGCACGCGCCGTGATCTGGGCGATCGCGTTCATGATGATCCTCTCCGAGATCGGCGTGAACATCGCCCCCGTCATCGCGAGCCTCGGCGTGGTGGGCCTGGCCGCCGGCATCGGCGCGCAGACGATCATCAAGGACGTCGTCGCCGGCATCGTGATGCTCTTCGAGGACATCGTCGCCGTGGGCGACTGGGTGGACCTCGAGTACGCCGAGGGCACCGTCGAGTCGATCAACCTCCGCGCCACCCAGGTGCGCGGCGTGGACGGCGTGCTGTGGACCGTGCGCAACGGCGAGATCATCCGCGTGGGCAACTACGCCCGCGGCTTCTCCAACGCCGTGGTGACCCTCGACATCGACGCCGGCGCCGACGACGCGAAGGTCACCGAGGTCCTCGAGCAGGTCACCGCCGAGCTCACCGCGGACCCGCGCTGGCAGGAGCCGATCCTCGCCGACGCCGAGATCAGCGGGATCCTCACCGTCGACGGGAACCGCTACCAGCGGCGCGTCGTCATCCAGACCGTCCCCGGCCAGCAGTGGGGCGTCGAGCGCGAGCTGCGCGCCCGGATCCGCGCCGGCTTCGCGGCCGCCCATCTCGCCTTCGCCCTGCCCCGCTTCGTCGAGACCTCGCAGTGACCCCGACCCGTCCCTCACCTCACGGAGGATCACGATGACCACGCCCGAGCAGCAGAGCTTCTACGACGCCGTCGGCGGCGCACCCACGTTCGCGCGGCTCGTGGAGCGGTTCTACGAGGGCGTCGCCGAGGATCCCCTGCTGCGCCCGATGTACCCCGAGGAGGACCTCACCGGCGCGAAGCATCGCCTGGAGACCTTCCTCGCCCAGTACTGGGGCGGACCGAAGACCTACGGCGCCGAGCGCGGCCACCCCCGGCTGCGGATGCGTCATGCGCCCTTCCCCGTCTCCCCGTCGGCGCGGGACGCGTGGCTGCGGCACATGCGCGTCGCCGTGGACGAGCTGGAGCTCGCCCCGCTGCACGAGCAGACCCTGTGGGACTACCTCGAGCGGGCCGCGCACTCGATGCTGAACACGGTCGACGGCGGCGAGGCGCCCGCGGCGGGCCGGCAGATCCCGGACCGGCTCTCCTGAGCCCGGCCGGTCAGCTGCGGAACTCGAGCGGCTCCCCGGTGAAGCGCTGCAGCGAGCCGCGCAGCTCCTGCGGCAGCCGCACCGGAGCTCCCGAGGCGGCGTCGATCATCACCATCACGGTGCGCGCGCGGGCATAGGGCGCCGCGCCCTCGGGGTCGTCGCGCGTCAGCACCAGGTAGTCGGCGGTGAGGCTCGCCCCGCCGATCCGGGACAGCCACAGCCGCACGATCACCCCGTCGCGGCGGTGCCCCAGCTGGCGGGGGTACTCGATCCGCTGCGAGGCGATGACCGTGGCGAGGTCCGAGCCGGCCCCGCCCGTCGGCAGCTCCGCGGGCGGCGGGACCGCGCCGAGGGCGAGCTGCTCGGGGGCCGGGGGCCAGAAGGCCGCGATGCGCGCCTCCTCGAGCAGGCGCACCATCGCGGCGTTGTTCACGTGGCCGTAGGCGTCCAGATCCGTCCAGCGGACGGGCACGGGGATATCGAGGGTCTCGGGCATGCCTGCCATGCTAGGCCCCCGTGACCAGTACGATCCTGGCATGACCAGCCCGAGCCCCTCACACTCCGCCATCGCCGCCGGCCTGGTGGACCTGCTGGACCTGCGCACCGTGCAGGCCCCGTCGGATGCCGCCGCCACCACCGCCGTCGCTGTCTACGAGGGGGACTCCTCCCCGCAGCCCGGCGGGCACGTCTTCGGCGGCCAGGTGATGGGCCAGGCCGTCACCGCGGTGGGCCGCACCGTGCCCGAGGGGCGGCGGATCCACTCGATGTACTCCTATTTCCTCGCCCCGGGCGATCCCGCCCACCCCATCCGCTTCCAGGTCGACGCCCTGCGCGACGGCGGCTCCTTCTCCGTGCGACGCGTCCTGGCGCTCCAGCCCGGCCGCAGGGACGACGAGGGCGAGCGGACGATCCTCGCGATGACCGCCTCCTTCCAGGAGGAGCAGGAGGGGCTCGAGCACTCCGAGCGCGCCCCCGAGGCCCCGGCGCCGGAGGGCCTGCCCACCACCGCGGAGGTCCTCGCCGGGATCGACCACCCGGTCGCGGAGTACTGGTCCACCCAGCGCCCGATCGACATCCGCCACGTCACCGATCCGATCTACCTGCGCCCCGATGCGAACGGCGGGGCGGGCGACACGCAGATGGTGTGGATGCGCACCCTCGCCCCCGTCGACGCCGATCCGCTGCTGCACGACGCGATCCTGGCCTTCGCCAGCGACTACACGCCCTTCGAGCCGATCCTGCGCCGGCAGGGGCTGAGCTGGATGACGCCGGGACTGAAGATGGCCACGATCGATCACGCGATCTGGTGGCACCGCCACGTGCGGGCCGACGAATGGCTGCTGTACGTGCAGCGCTCCCCCTCCGCCTCCGGCGGGCGCGGCCTCACCCACGGGCAGGTCTTCGACCGGGACGGGGACCTCGTCGCGACCGTCACGCAGGAGGGCATGATCCGCGCGCCGCGGCGCTGACCCTCCGCGCCGCTCCCCGAGCCGGCGCGGTCAGGACATCATCTCGCGCGCGGCCTTCTGGGCGCGCGGCAGGGCCTCCTCGGCGGTGCTCTCCCCGCGGAACACCTCCGCGATGACCTCGAGCGCGGCGCCGGTCGCCTCCGCGGAGCGCGCCCCCTGCTCGGGGCGGGCCGGCTCGCCCGGGACCTCGAGCGCGGAGACGTCCACGCCGGCCTCCGCCCAGCTCTCCTCCCAGACGGAGCGCAGGTCGCGATGGGCGGGGATCCCGAGCCGGTTCTCGGCCAGGGGACGCTGCCCCTCGACCCCGCCGAGCCAGCTCAGCAGCGCGCCGATCGCCTTCTCGCGGTCCTCGTCGTCGGGGTCCACCCCGACCGCGGCGACGGAGTGGACCAGGGGCCGGGCGCCCTCGGGACCCTCGACCACGGGGTGGAGCGTCCACTCGAAGGCCCCGTCGACCTCGTCGACGAGGGTGTGCAGGTCATAGGTGCCCGTCTGCAGCAGTCCGAGCTTTCCCGTCACGAACAGGTCCCGGCAGAGGGACGGCTCCTCGACGGTGCGGGCCGCATCGGGCGCGAGATGGTCGGCGACGAGGTCGGCGAGGTACTGGACCGCGGCCGTGCCCTCCTCCGTCGCGAAGGACATCGCCCCGTCCTCGTCCTGCCAGGTCCCGCCCTGACCGGCGATGAAGGGGCCGAGCACGGCGGTGCGGTCGGGATGGGCGCTGAAGCCGTAGATCTCGCGGGAGCCGGCGTCGAAGCCCTCGTCCCCCGGGTGGCGTCCCTCCCCGTCGGCCGCCAGGGCGGCGGCGAGGTCGCGCAGGGAGTCCGACGGGGCGCCCGGCTCCGCCCGCAGCGCCGAGGGATCGCCCTCGGCGCGGGCGACGAGCTCCTGGTTCGCCACCAGCAGGCTCTGGTCCCACAGCTGCGGCACGCCCCAGAGCGTGTCCTCGATCCGGTGGAGCTCGGTGGCGGCCTCCTCCCAGCCGGAGTCGTCCCCGCCCACGATCTCCCCGACGTCCAGCAGCACGTCCTGCGCCTGGGTCTCGGCGAGATGGGCGGTGTTCATCCACAGCACATCGGGCAGGGAGCCGGCCGCGACGTCCAGGGGCAGCTGCGTCCAGTAGTCGTCCCAGGCGAGCACCTCGAGCTCGACCTCGATGCCGCTGTCCTCGGTGAACGCCGCGAGCGACTCCTCGTAGGCGGATCCGGCCGCCTCGGACCACACCCGCATCCGCAGCCGGTCGCCCTCCTCGAGCTCGGCGGGGCCGCCGCGGGAGCATCCGGCGAGGGTCCCGGCCCCTGCCAGGCCCGTCGCGGCGGTGGTGAGCAGGAGCTGGCGGCGGGTCGGCACGGGAGCGGGGCCTCTCGGTCGGGGCAGGTCTGTCGGGTCCGTCGGATCCGTACGGTCACGGCCCTCAGGCGGTGGCGACCAGTCCCAGCTCGGCGCGGGAGGACAGCACCGGATGCTGCGGGGTGACCCGGACGGTCCAGCCCATCCTGCCGGGGACGGCGAGCGCGAAGCGGGCGGAGAACCGACCGTCCTCGCCGCGCCGCAGCGGGATGAGCTGCGGGTCGATGATCTCATCCTCGGCGCCGATCGTGCCGAGCACCGCCTCGACGAGGACGTCGCGCTCGTCGAGCCCGCCGAGCTCGACGTCGGCGACGAGAGTGACCTCCGCCCCGGTCGCCACGCGGGAGCCCTCGGCCCCCTCGAGCTGCGCACCGCGCACGGCGACCTGCGGCCACAGCCGCCCCACCCGTGCCTTCCAGTCGGTGAAGGCGCCGGCGAGCGCGGGCTCGGCGGCGAACGCCCCGGCCGCGCGGGCGGCGGGGAGGTAGAGATCGGTCACGTAGTCGCGCACCATGCGGGCGGCCGTGATCTGCGGCGCGATCGTCACGAGCGAGGAGCGGACCTTCCGCATCCAGCCGCGCTGCATCCCCCGCGCGTCGCGCTCGTAGAACAGCGGCGCGATCTCCTGCTCGAGGATCTCGTAGAGCGCACCGGCCTCGATCCGGTCCCGCTCGACCTGGTCGGCGACGTCCGCGGTCGGGATCGTCCATCCCGCGTCGTCGTCCCTCATCTCGTCCCACCAGCCGTCGGAGATCGAGAAGGTGAGCCCGCCGTTGAGGACCGCCTTCATCCCGGAGGTGCCCGAGGCCTCCTCGGGGCGCACGGGGTTGTTCAGCCACACGTCGGCGCCCGCGATGAGCACCGAGGCCATGCGGATGTCGTAGTCCGGCAGGAACACGATGCGGTGGCGCACCCCTTGGTCGTCGGCGAACCGCACCAGCTGCTGGAGGAACTCCTTGCCGGGGCGGTCGGCGGGGTGGGACTTGCCGGCCACGATGATCTGGACGGGACGCTCCTCGTCCAGCAGGATCCGCTTCAGCCGCTCGGGATCGCTGAGCATGAGCGTGAGGCGCTTGTAGGTCGAGACTCGTCGGGCGAAGCCGATGGTGAGCACGCCCGGGTCCAGGAGGTGGTCGGTCCAGGCGAGCTCCGCCGCATCGGCGCCGCGCCGCAGCCAGGAGTCCTTCACGTGCCTGCGCGCCATCGCCACGAGATCGGCGCGCAGCGCGTCCCGGGTCTCGGTGAGCTCGTGGTCGGTGAGGGTGGACAGCGCGGACCAGTCCGACATCGAGGAGATGTCGACATCGCCGAGGGCCTTCTTGTACAGATCGTCCATGTGGGCGGAGGTCCAGGTGCGGCGGTGCACGCCGTTGGTGACCGAGCCGATCGGCACCTCGGGCACGTCGAAGCCCGGGTACAGGCCCTGGAACATGTCGCGGGAGACGGCGCCGTGCAGCTTGGCGACCCCGTTGGCGCGCTGGGCGATGCGGAAGCCGAGCTGCGCCATGTTGAAGATGTCGCCGCCCTCCTCGATGCCGAGCGCGAGCGCGGCCTCGACGGGCAGGGAGGGGATCAGGCGGGAGAGGCCGTGCTCGTCGGCGTCGAGGTATCCGCGCAGCTGGGAGGCGTCGAAGCGGTCGATCCCGGCAGGCACGGGGGTGTGGGTGGTGAACACCGTGCCGGCGCGCACCTCGGCGACCGCCTCGGAGAAGTCGGCGCCGCTCTCCATCAGGCGGCCCACCCGCTCCAGGCCGGAGAAGCCGGCGTGGCCCTCGTTGAGGTGGAAGACGCTCGGGGCGGGGGCGCCGGTGAGCCGGGCGTGCTCGAGCACGGCCCGGACGCCGCCGATGCCGAGCACGATCTCCTGCACGATGCGGTGCTCGTGGTCGCCGCCGTAGAGGCGGTCGGTGATCTGCCGGGCGTCCTCGTCGTTGCCCTCCACGTTCGTGTCCAGCAGCAGCAGGGCGATACGGCCCACCAGCGCCCGCCACACGGCGATGCGCACCTCGCGACCGCCGGGCAGGGTCACCGCGACGGTCAGCTGCGTGCCGTCGGCCTCCCGCACGGGCTCGACGGGGAGGTCGGCGGGGTCGTTGAGCCGGTACTCCTCCTGCTGCCAGCCGCTGCGGTCCAGGGACTGGGAGAAGTAGCCCCACTGGTAGAGCAGGCCGATCGCGGTCAGGGGCACGCCGAGGTCCGAGGCGGACTTCAGGTGGTCGCCGGCGAGGATGCCGAGGCCCCCGGAGTAGATGGGGAGGGTGGGGGTGATCCCGAACTCCATGGAGAAGTACGCGACGGAGCTGCCGTGGCCGGTGCCCTGCTCGCCGGGGACGGTGCGCTGGAACCAGCGCCCGGAGTCGAGATAGGTGCGCAGGTCCCCGACCTCGGAGCGCATCCGGGTGAGGAAGGACTCGTCCCGCGCCGCCTCGGCCAGCCGCCCGGCGGAGACCATCGGCAGCATCGCGAAGGGGTTCTCGCCGCTGTCGACGAAGGACTGCGGGTCCAGGGAGCGGAACAGGTCGACGGTCTGGCGGCGCCACGTCCAGCGCAGGTTCAGCGCGAGATCGCGCAGGGGGGCGAGGGCCTCCGGGAGCTCGGAGGCGACCGTGAGCGTGCTGAGCGGCTTCATGGCCCCACGGTACCCGAGCAGGACCTCGCTCTTGCAGCACTCTTGCGCGTCGTCGTCCGTGTGCGCGCGGAGCACTCCGACCGCCCCACCAGCAGGGTTGGCACGAAAGGTGTTGGTCGGGGATGACTCCGGCCGATGTGAGTGCGCGATCCTGCAAGAACTTGCATCTCGCCGTTCCCCCCTCGCCGCGCTCCTCCCCCGCGGCGGCGCCGCTGCCTGCCACAATGGTGCGGCACCGCGGGGGCGGTGCCGCGACGGGACGCCTCGGCTCCACGCCGCGGTCAGGACAGCACAGCGCACGGAGGGATCCGCATGGTCAGCGACGCGGCGACCGGGGAGGCCTCCTCGATCCCTGAGGACACCGTCGACCTCGGGGGCCGGCCCGACCCGGTGCGGACCCTGCTGCGCCGCACGGCCCGCGGGGACCAGCGCGCCGCGGGCGCCCTGGTGGACGTGCTCTGCCCGCGCATCCACGGACTCGCCGTGCACGTGACCGGCTCCGCTGCCCGCGCCGAACGACTCACGGTCGAGGTCCTGCGCTCCTGCCTGCGCGACGCCGCGGAGCTCGCGGCGAGCCCGCTGCCCGGCGACGCGGCAGTCCTGGACCGAGCCCGGAGGGCCGTGGTCGCCACCCGGCCCTCCGGGGACGTTCCCTCGCTGCTCTCCCCCGCCGCGGCGAGCGACCGCACGAGCGACCGCCGCGAGGTCGAGGTGCTGCGGGTCCTGCTCGGGCTCCCTCCCGCGCAGCGCGCGCTCGTGGAGTCCGCCGCGCAGGGCCGCTTCGGAGTCGCCGGCCCCGAGCGGCTCGAGGCGGCCGCACAGCTCGGCGAGGTCCTGGACCGTCTCGTCCCGCTCGGCGGGTCCGAGGAGGAGCTGCGAGGACTGGCGGCGCTGGACGCGCTGGCCCTGGCCGATCCCTCCGAGCGGCAGCGCCTGACGGCGCTCGCCGCCGATCCCCTCGCCGCAGCGGTGCGCCATCGCGCCGTCGAGGCCGCCGCGCGGCTGACCCTGCTCACGGCCGCCCCGCCCTCGAGGGACCTGCACGTCGCCGTGCTCGAGGGATTCGGCGCGCAGCCGGCCGCCGCCCGGGAGCCGGAGGCCGCCTACGGCGGCGACTACGCGACCCCGGTGCTGGGCACCTCCTCGCAGCGCCGCGTCGTCGGGCCGCCCGCCCGCCCCGGCGCCCCGTCGGCCGCGGAGGCGCCCTCCAGGACCCCCGGCACACCCGGATCCGCCGGAGCGACCGGATCCGCCGGGAACCCCGGCTCGGCGGGGACTCCCGGCTCCGCGCCCTCCGCCGCACCCGCCGGAGCAGCGCCCGCGAGCCCGCCCCCGCCCCCCTCGAACGACGCAGAGGCCTCGCCCGCCTTCTCCTTCCGCCCCGGCGACGAGGCCGAGCGCTCACGGCGCGCCCGCCGGCGGCAGCGGGAGCAGGCCCGCGCCGCCCGGCCCCGCACCCCCTGGATCTCCCGCGCCCTGGCCGGGCTGCTCGCCGTCCTCGTGCTCGTGCTGGGGGGTCTGCTGCTCCAGACCCGCGCCCGGCTCGCCGAGGCGGAGGACTTCACCGACACCTGGGCCGCGCTCTCCCTCACCACCGGCGCGGAGACCGTGCCCGGGCTGAGCGACAACGGCACCTGGGAGGCGGTGATCGCCGAGGACGGGCTGGCGCTGCGCGCCGAGGGCGTGGCCGGCTGGGACGGCGAGGTGCTCGAGCTGTGGGGCGAGCGCGACGGCGTGACCCGCAGCCTCGGCGCCCTCGACCTCTCCCGGGACGGCTCGATCACGTTCACGAGCACGGAGCAGGTCGAGCGCCTCCTGGTCACCCGCGAGGTCGCGCCGGGCAGCGGCTCCGGCACCCCCTCCTCCCGCGTCGTGGCGAACCTGGACCCCGAGCTCACCGGCGGCTGAGACCCGCACTGTCCGACATGCGCGAGGGGCCGACCACCCTGCGGTGGTCGGCCCCTCGCCGTCGGCCCCTTTCGGGGTCCGGACTCAGTCGCGGGTCAGGCGGCGGTAGGTCATGCGGTGCGGACGCGCGGCCTCCTCGCCCAGGCGGGCGACCTTGTTCTGCTGGTAGGACTCGAAGTTGCCCTCGAACCAGTACCAGTTCGCCGGGTTCTCCTCGGTGCCCTCGTAGGCCAGGATGTGGGTCGCGACGCGGTCGAGGAACCAGCGGTCGTGGGAGACGACCACGGCGCAGCCGGGGAACTCCAGCAGCGCGTTCTCGAGCGAGCCGAGGGTCTGGACGTC
>Ga0308157_10000975_pt1 | contig 70319 bp, 61 predicted proteins | sample PhyBR1_FD_201035 | JGI IMG/M metagenome (GOLD analysis project Ga0308157, IMG submission 201035) | Phyllosphere microbial communities from UC Gill Tract Community Farm, Albany, California, United States - DLSLB.R1 | ecosystem: Host-associated > Plants > Phyllosphere > Unclassified | place: USA...
ATGCGAGCCTTGGTACATCCACAAGCTGTGCGAAACCGGTATTCTTCCCGTTCCAGGTCAGCGTTCCGAAATGGTTGTTCTTCTTAATCTTAGCCGGGAGCCTGAACTTCAGGTTCAGTATGCTTATTACGGTTGCATAGCCATTCGATACGTTCTCCACCACACCTACCACACCTAGGCTGCTTACCACGCCCATATCGGTCTGGATGCCGTCTTTGCGCCCGCTATTTATGGTCAGGTAGTTTTCGTGTACGTTATAGGAGTTGCGTATTACTTTCGACTGGATCACGTGGTAGTTGCCCACACCTGCAGGCAATTGCCTCACCGGTGCATTCAGGGTATCCTGGGTGTTGTAAAGTAATTTTTTTAGCTGGGCATTCTCTGCGGCAAGCGCTTCATTCTGTTGCTTCAGGCGCAGGTATTCCTCTACATTGTTCGTCTGCTCGTATACATAACCGGTTACGGCATTAGCCGAAGACACGGCACGGCTCCTGTGGTAGGAATGCGACTGTATAGTGAGCGTTAACGATATGCCCAAAAGCAGCAAAAACAGTAGTAAGATACTGTTTTTAAATAAAAAATTAAATATTTGCTGCATGGATTACTACCGTTATTTTATAAGTATGCTCCTGAATTTTTGTATGTTTTTTAGTGCCATTCCCGTTCCTCTTACTACTGCCCTTAGCGGGTCTTCTGCGATATAAACCGGGAGGTCTGTTTTTTGCGATATCCTCTTGTCGAGTCCCCTTAGCATCGATCCGCCGCCTGCCAGGTAAATCCCCGTGTTGTAGATATCGGCAGCAAGTTCGGGAGGTGTTTGCGAAAGCGTTTCCATTACCGCATCCTCAATACGCTGTATCGACTTGTCGAGTGCTTTGGCAATCTCGCGGTACGATACATCCACCTGTTTCGGCTTGCCCGTAAGAAGGTCACGTCCCTGTACGGACATATCTTCCGGTGGCGATTCAAGATCTTCAATGGCCGCCCCGATAGTTATTTTTATTTTTTCAGCGGTGCTTTCACCAACAAAAAGGTTGTGCTGTGTCCGCATGTAGTATACGATGTCGTTCGTGAAAACGTCACCGGCAATTTTTACCGATTTGTCGCATACAATACCGCCAAGGGCAATAACCGCGATCTCGGTAGTACCACCACCTATATCCACGATCATGTTTCCTTTTGGCTGCATGATGTCAACACCTATACCAATCGCTGCTGCCATGGGCTCATGGATAAGGTATACCTCTTTTCCGTTTACCCTTTCAGCCGATTCTTTTACCGCACGCATCTCCACTTCTGTAATGCCCGAAGGGATACAGATAACCATGCGGAGCGCCGGAGTGAAAAGTTTCTTCTTAAGGGCGGGAATGCTCTTGATAAACATGCTGATCATTTTTTCCGATGCATCGAAATCTGCGATAACACCATCTTTCAGCGGACGTATGGTCTTTATGTTTTCATGGGTCTTACCCTGCATCATGTTGGCCTCTTTACCCACGGCAATAATCTTGCCCGAAACGCGGTCGCGCGCGACGATAGACGGGCTGTCTATCACTACTTTATCGTTATGGATGATGAGGGTATTAGCGGTACCAAGGTCAATGGCTATGTCCTCGGTCATGAAATCAAAAAATCCCATAGCTGGTATACTGTATTAAGCGTTTAGGTATCAAATTAGTTTAAGCCTACAAAAGTAATAAAATTAATGTTTAAAATGACGGACGCCTGTAAATACCATTGCAACATTATTTTCGTTGCAGTAATTGATGCTTAGTTCGTCTTTTATTGACCCTCCAGGCTGTATTACAGCGGTGATGCCGGCCTGTTTTGCAAGCTCTACGCAATCCGGGAAAGGGAAAAACGCATCGCTGGCCATCACTGCGCCATTCAGGTCGAAACCAAAAGAATGTGCTTTCTCTATTGCCTGCTTCAGGGCGTCCACACGTGATGTCTGGCCGGTACCCGAGGCGATCAGCTGCCCGTTCTTTGCAAAAACAATCGTATTCGACTTTGTGTTCTTGCATATTTTCGAGGCGAAAAGAAGGTCTTCGGTCTCTTGTGTAGTAGGTGAAGTTATGGTAACGGTTTGCAGGTGCTCTTTATTGTCAGTAACATTATCTTTATCCTGAACAAGCAATCCGTTAAGGCAGGTACGTACGTTTTTCTGCGGAAGCTCCACATCGTGCTGCACCATCAGTATCCTGTTCTTTTTCTCCTGAAGGATGGTTGCCGCGTCTTCATCAAACGCCGGGGCAATTACTACTTCGCAGAAAAGTTTAGTGATTTCTTCTGCAGCGGCTTTGTCAATTTTTGCATTCGATATCAATACCCCGCCAAACGCAGAGGTTGGGTCGGCAGCAAGCGCGTCGAGGTAGGCTTCCTTTACGGTTGGCCTTGTGGCAAGCCCACAGGCATTGTTGTGTTTTAATATGGCAAAGGTTGGGCCGTCATTTTTGAATTCCGCGATCAGGTTTACGGCAGCGTCTACATCCAACAGGTTGTTGTATGAGAGTTCCTTGCCGTGCAGCTTGGTGAACATCTTGTCGAAATCGCCAAAGAACCAACCCTTTTGGTGCGGGTTCTCGCCATAGCGCAATACTTGTCCGTCGCTTACACTTTGTTTGTATATGGTAGTATCGGTGTTGAAGTAATTGAAGATTGCAGTATCATAGTGCGATGATACGTGGAATGCCTTTGTAGCGAATAATTTGCGTTCCGCCAGAGTAGTCCCGCCGTTATTTTCCGTGAAGATATCAAGGAATTGCGAATATTCGTTTACCGAAGCCACAATTACAGTGTCCTTAAAGTTTTTCGCCGCGGCGCGTATAAGCGAGATGCCGCCGATGTCAATCTTTTCTATAATATCTGCTTCTGAAGCTCCGGAAGCTACAGTTTTCTCAAAAGGATACAGGTCTACAATAACCAAATCGATCTGCGGAATGTTGTATTCTTTCATTTCCTGCACGTCAGATGCATTATCCTGTCGGTTCAGGATGCCTCCGAAAACTTTTGGGTGCAGCGTTTTTACCCTGCCGCCAAGTATAGACGGGTAGGAGGTTACGTCCTCAACCGGTACTACGGGGATGCCAAGGTCTTTTATAAAAGATTCGGTACCGCCTGTAGAATAGATGGTTACCTCATATTCGTGTAGTTTCCTTACAATCGGCTCCAGGCCTTCTTTGTCAAACACCGAGATCAGTGCCGATGAAATTTTTTGTACGCTCATGTTGTTGTGTTGTTTAAAGATGCAAAAGTAGGTATTGTATACCTTACATTCAAAGCCGCGGGAGTCCAATTATTTATGTTTTTTAAAAAAAATTATCAGGTTAGCGGATACATATTTCAAAAAAAAGCTGAATTTTACAAAAGCCAATATCAACAGCATGTTTTTATATTTTCGTTTATTAAAAGAAAGCCTTGTTTTTGCCCTTAATGCCTTAAGGAATAATATGCTCCGTACAGTACTTTCGCTATTGGGGGTAACAGTGGGGATTTTCTCTATTATCGCTGTATTGGCAGCGGTAGATTCGCTGGATCGTAAGATTAAGGCAGATATGAGCAGCGTAGACAAAAACACGATGTACCTTAAAAGGTTCTCTTTTGGGCCGTCTGACGTGCCGCGATGGAAGCGGGAACAATTCCCGGATGTAAGCTATGAAGAGTACCAGTACCTGAAAGGCTCGGTACAATCGGTGCAGGCTATGTCTTTCCAGATGTTCACCAAATCGGAAACGGCACGCTACGAAGGCAATTCGGCAAATAACCTCAATATCGTTCCGGTGTCGTATGAGTTTACAGAGATACAGAGCGTAAAGGTAGCACACGGACGTTTTTATAATGAATCGGAGTCCAATTCCGGTACAGGGGTTGCCGTGATAGGGTATGAGGTAGCACAAAAGCTTTTCGGCAATGATAATCCGCTTGAAAAGAAAATCCGCCTGTACGGAAGGAAGCTCACGGTTATAGGGGTGCTTGAAAAGCAGGGATCGGGTAGTTTCGGCCCGAGTAATGATACATCTGTCTTCATTCCTGTTAACTTCCTCCGGAAAATGTATGGCGACCACAATGATTTCATGACACCGGTTATCATCATAAAACCTTTGCCGGGAGAGGATGCGTATGCGGTAAAGGCTGAAGTTTCGCAGAAGTTACGCCACTACAGGGGTATAAGGTCGGGAGATATTGATAATTTCAGTATTGACATCCTTGCAGGTTTTACCGAAATGATCGATGAAGTGATCGGAATGATGAATTGGATTGGTGCAGGGATTAGCTTTTTTTCGCTTTTAGTTGGGGGCTTCGGAATTGCCAATATAATGTTTGTCTCAGTCAAAGAACGCACCAGCATAATAGGAATTCAAAAAGCCTTAGGTGCTAAGAGAAGATTTATATTGCTTCAGTTCCTCTTCGAGGCAGTACTACTTTCTCTATTTGGAGGTATTATAGGTATTTTGATGGTATGGGGTCTAACCAAATTGCTTACACATACTCTTGAATTTAAATTTGTTCTAAGCTTTGGAATTGTAGCATTTGGAACAGCTGTAGCTGTTGTAATAGGGCTGATATCAGGAATCCTGCCCGCTATATCGGCTGCAAGGCTCGATCCGGTAGAGGCCATCCGTAGCGGGATGTAATTTTGTTTTAAGCGTATTCAATTCCTGATTCGATAGCGTTTGCAGTATTTGATGACACACTACACCTAATACGCAATCCTTATCATAGTACCGCTTTAGGCTTTAACTGGTCCGTCGTTTTCTGTGAGGCACGGTATCGAAGATTTTCTGCATAACGATGCAGTAGCTAAAGGACATAAAAAAGTCCTGCATTTGCAGGACTCTATAATCGTAAGATTGTGTTTTTGTATTTACTTCACTTCTGTTTCAAGCTTTGTGCAATCAGAAATACAGCCATTTACATTGCAGTAGGGTACCCTTTTTCCGTCGGTAGTATTAAGGTATTCCAGATTGCAGCCTGTTGCGCAGCCACGGCAGGTTACGCTCTTCGGCTTTTCAAACCTGTCATCAAGTACAAGTGATGCTCCTCCTCCCGACCTTACGAGGACTACGCCGATAGAGGTGTCAGAATTATTACTTCCTACCACCATATAGGCTTTGTCAAAAGGATCGTTTGTAGCAGTTTTAGTTACTATTTCCAGGTTCTCTATCCTCGCGCTGTTGCCTTGTTTGATGAGTATGTCTTCAAAAGCGGCAATTAGTGCTTCCTTATTTGCTGTCAGCTCCAGTCCTCCTTCTTCAGTTATAGTTCCAATCTCTCCATCCCATAGAGAAGTACGGTTTAGCCTTTCGGGTGCGGTAAGGTCAATGTTTTCTTCAGATACAGAATCACTGGTACATGCAATAACTGATGCGAGAAGCATCACTGATGCAAAGATTTTTAGGGTAATCGTTTTCATAGCTATTTCGTTTAGGTGTTTACGAAAGTAAGTTTTTTAACAACTGTTCACGCCTAACGAAATGTTAATTGTTCCGTTGGCAGGTCTAGCGGACTTCCTTTTCGTCTTTGGCGCAATCCGCACACGGAGAGCATACTAAATAGTCCGATCCGTTGTTAGTCATCATTACGGGCAGGCATCCGCTAGCGCAATCTCCCTTGCAGGTAATGATCACATACGAATCTGAATTGCTTTTCTCTTCGCGCCCGAAATAAAACTTATCGCCTTTAAGCCTGACAAGGGCTGCGGCAGTTGTATTAGCATCTTCGGTCCGGGCCATAACCATATAAAATTCTTTGTCCGGATTGCCTTCTACGTGGCTTTTAATGATTTCAAAGCCTGTAAGCTTTATATCTCCCCCAATATTGGTTTGCCATTCCTTTGCAAGGCCTTTCGGGTCTTCAAGGGTATAAGCGCCATCTTTGTTACTTCCGACAGGGTTCTCAGGATAGCTGCTGCCTACACGTCCTGTTGCCTTCTCATTTTTACATGATGTCATTATAAGAAGGAAAAGGGCAACAATAAAGTGTCTCATAAGGTTTTTGCCGGGAGGTTGTTGTGACGAATTTACGAAAAATTTTAACACCTTAACAAAAATTAAAAATAGAATCCAAACGACCCCTTTACAGCAAATCTGTTGGCATCTGGGAGGTTAAGATAGCTGCCCCTCCATGCGAAATCGATCCTGAATACCTTAAAGATATTACCGATACCGGCGTGGTATTCCCAATATACATCTTCCGGGGCGCGGTAGGTAATGTTGGAAGCATTCAGTCGGATATTGTCGTCAGATACTGTTCCGTACACGCCTTTCACGCCAATGATCTCACGTAGGTTGAGGCTGCGTAGCCCAGGTATCCTGGAGAAAAGCCTTCCGTTAAAATTATGTTCGAAATGTAGTGATACATACTCATCGGCTACAAACTCATAGTAGTTCATAAGATTGTAGGTGTTCTCTATAATAAAGTACGACTGGTTACCCGGCACAACGCCCATAAGTCCGAGTGGTACCTCACCGAATATCTTGCCGGCTTCAAGCGTGGTAAACAAACGTCCGAAACCACCTACCAGCACCGGCTGCCTGTAATAGAACTGAAGCTTTTGATAATCGAAGTCGCTGTTGAAGATACCTTTTACACCCTGCGAGAAGTTCAGGAACAGTCGGGCATAATTCAGGTCTACATCAGAGCGCTCCACACCAAAGCCTATAGTCCTGCGGCCCGGGGTGTAATCAATCTGCGCGTTGTATTCATATTGCTTCACAAAGCCCTCCGTGCCTTTCGAGTGATCCCACGGATCTTTAAAATAGTCCAGGCTGAAGGTTTCCGATGCCGATTTCAGTGTCCTGTAATTCAGTCCTGTTCGGAACGTAAGGTTTTTTACCGGCTCAATTTCAAAGTTTACAGTGGTGAAATTAATGGAGGTGAGCTTACTGTTGTCACCACTTGCGAAGAGAGAAGAGGATGCGAAGCTACGGCCTAATACATCACTTGTGGCGGTAAGGCTTACTCCTATCTGCTCAATGTCCCGGCGGTTACCTCCGGATATAATCAGGCGGTTCTTTTTATTAACCATCCATTTACCGGAAAAGCCGTATTTAAACTGGTTGTCCTTAAAGCCATAGGCCGTGTAGCCTTCCAGGCGCCAAGGGTCGTTCTGTCCGAAATAGGTACGCCCGCCGGTACGGAGCCTTATGCCTTCGACATCGTTATACCCGAATGTGGAAAAGATCGGCCCATAGTCAAAGTTACCCATCTGGTAATACCCGCTGCCCAGCGTAGCAACAAGGCTGTACAATCGCTTGAATTTGGGGACGGTCTTCAGTGTGTCGAGCATTTTGTAAACGCCCCGTTCATCTTTGTTTAGGGATTCAAACCGGTTTTCATCCCAATATTCATCCGATTTCTTATGGATTTCCGGATCATTGAAATTCACATCCGCCGCGTAGAAATCATCCGGCCTTTTTTTGTCGAAAACATAGTCGCGGTAAAGCGTTGTCCTCTTGCCGTAAACGCCTTTGGATTTTTCCCTTTTGCTAAGTGCAAAATCACTCATCATGTGGTCGCGCTTCAATAGGAATACAGAGTCATTCAGTACATCAAACTCCTGTTCGATATATATGTCCTTTACCCAGTTGATGTTGGCGCTCTTGCTGGCCGCCATACTGATTTTCTTGATGGCATAAGTGGTATCGTTCACCCAGAAATTACCTTTAAAGGTAAGCTCACCTTTTCGGCGCGGGTAGAAGACAATATTATAGCACCACTTTTTGTCTATAAAAGTACTGTCGGCAAGCACATAGTTATATACGTTGATACCGGTACGTGACAATGGGCTTACAAAGTCTTTGTCGAAAAACTTCAGGTAGTTGTTGTAAATGTCGTAATCGGCATACAGGTCTTTTACGAAGGCGATGATCTGCTGGTTATCGCTGAAACCTGACGTTTTATTCGCCCGGAGCATTTCTTTCTTACGGTTGCGCACATTATCGCCATATACATTGCTCAGCGCTTCGTTAATAAAGATAGGCAGGTAGGTTTTACCGGTTACACTTGAGGTATCCACGTGGTTGAAAATGAATTCCATCCCCCTGAAGATCTTGCTTTGCATAAAGGCGCTGTCAATACTATTCATGTCGAATTCGACCTTTTCGTATTTGTCGTATTCGTATTGCTTAAACATACGAAGGCCGTTCTTGCGTCGGCGCTCCCATATTTTTCGCAGGATATCTATGGCAGGATTGTTCTTTTTTGAAGTTTTGCCGGAATATAAAACGACTTCCTTAAGCTGCTGGGCTTCGGCAAGGGCGATCTTCAATCCGTATGTGGCTGACTTGTCAAGAGTAATCTCCTTGGTGGCAAAACTCACGTAAGAGACCGTAATGGCTGTATAGGTGTTTTGCGACTCCAGGTAGAATTTACCGTTCTCATCGGTAATTACACCTTCACTCGTTCCTTTAAAGTACACGTTGGCGTACGGAAGCGGCTCATTGGCATTGTCGGTTACGATACCTTCCACTTTTGTCTGGGCAAAAAGGGAACCGGTAAGCATCAGGAATAACCCGAACAGGAACAGTAATTTTCTTTTCATATATGCTAAAACAAAAAACTTCACCAAATAGTATGATGAAGTTTCAAATATAGTTGTTTTCCGATATTATTTGTACATAACTTTCTTCACCGCTTTTACAACATCTCCGGCGTTCGGAAGCCATTCTTTAAGAAGGGCAGGAGAATAAGGCGCAGGGGTATCGGCAGTAGTGATCCTTTGGATAGGAGCATCAAGATAATCGAAAACGCGCTCCTGAACAATATACGTAATTTCAGACGCAACACTTCCGAAAGGCCATGCTTCTTCAAGTATTACCAACCTGTTGGTTTTCTTAACCGAATTCAGGATGGTATCATGGTCCATAGGGCGGATCGTCCTTAGGTCGATGATCTCACAGCTGATTCCGTCTTTCTCAAGCTCATCGGCCGCGATAAATGCTTCCTTCAATATTTTACCGAAAGATACGATTGTTACATCTTTACCTTCACGCTTCACATCGGCAACACCAAGAGGGATGGTATATTCTCCGTCAGGCACCTCGCCTTTATCACCATACATCTGCTCCGACTCCATAAAGATCACGGGGTCATTGTCGCGGATAGCCGACTTCAAAAGCCCTTTGCAATCGTAAACATTTGACGGTACAACTACTTTAAGCCCCGGAGTATTGGCAAACCAGTTCTCAAAAGCCTGCGAGTGCGTTGCGGCAAGCTGTCCTGCAGAAGCAGTAGGCCCGCGGAATACCATTGGCATGCTGAATTGTCCGGCAGACATCTGGCGCATTTTGGCCGCGTTATTGATAATCTGGTCGATACCTACCAATGAGAAGTTGAATGTCATGAATTCCACGATCGGCCTGCAGCCGTTCATGGCGCTTCCTACTGCAATACCGGCAAAGCCAAGTTCTGCGATAGGCGTATCGATAACCCTTTTAGGGCCAAACTCATCAAGCATTCCTTTTGAGGCTTTGTAGGCACCGTTGTATTCGGCAACCTCTTCGCCCATTAAATATACGGTTTCATCACGGCGCATTTCTTCGCTCATCGCCTCGCAAACCGCTTCCCTGAATTGTATCGTTCTCATGTAAATGTTTTTCGGATTAATATGGAATGGCAAAAATAAAAAATTTAGACAACAAAAGCGCTGGTATATTTGCAAATAACAGTTTATGTGAAGGTTTTTTAAAAACAGGTAATAATTCTCAGTAATAAACTCAAAAATGTTTAATTTTTATGATAATCAAATTTTTGCCTTATGATTTTTGAAAAAACAACATTTATTATGCGTGCATAGTTTTTTATTCAGATAAAATTCTTATTTTCGTAACCTGAGAACAATCAACTTTATACGTATAAAATGAAAATATTAGTCTGCATCAGCCACGTGCCTGATACTACTTCCAAAATCAACTTTACCAACGGCGACAGCGAGTTTGACGCCAACGGTGTGCAATTTGTAATTAACCCTAACGACGAATTCGGCCTTACGCGCGCTATATGGTTTAAAGAGCAGCAGGGCGCAAACGTTACAGTAGTAAACGTTGGCGGAACCGATGCCGAAGCTACATTGAGGAAAGCCCTTGCTATTGGTGCAGATGAGGCTATTCGCGTGAATGCTAATCCTGCCGATGGCTTTTATGTTGCGAAGCAGCTTGCCGAAGTGGTTAAGCAGGGCGGCTACGACCTGGTTATCGCGGGTAAGGAATCACTCGACTATAATGGCGGAATGGTTCCCGGAATGCTTGCCGGCCTTCTTGGTTTCGACTTCGTAAATTCTTGCATTAAGCTGGATGTGAATGGCAGCGAGGCTAAAGCTATCCGTGAGATCGATGGCGGTAAGGAAACCCTTAGTGCTAAGCTTCCTATGGTTATCGGCGGGCAGAAAGGCCTTGTTGAAGAGAAAGACCTTAGGATTCCGAATATGCGCGGTATCATGATGGCAAGGCAGAAAGCGTTGGCAGTTATTGAGCCTGTAGGAGCCGAGCCTGCAACCAAAGCAGTTAAATTTGAGAAGCCTGCTCCAAAATCAGCCGTAAAGCTGATAAGCCCGGACAACCTTGATGAGCTTGTGAACCTGCTGCATAATGAGGCTAAGGTGATCTAATTTGATAATTTGATAATGTGGTAATTTGAAAATGAACCACATAATCTGTTTTCAAACTAAAGCGAATTTTCAAATCAAAAAATTTTCAAATTTTCAAATCAAAAAATTATGTCAATCTTACTATATGCTGAATCGGCAGAAGGAAAATTCAAGAAGACAGCATTCGAGCTTGCTTCTTACGCTAAAAAAATTGCAGGCGAGACCGGAACTACCGTGACTGCCCTAACTATAAACGCGACAGACGCTTCACCACTGGGTAACTATGGTGTGGATAAAGTGCTTAATGTAAAATCGGACAAGCTTACCGCGTTTAACGCTAAGGCTATTGCCGATGCGCTAAAGCAGGCTGCACAGAAAGAAGGCGCCAAGATCGTTCTTTTCTCTTCTACAACCGACAGCCTTTATATCGCTCCGCTTGTAGCCGTTGCGCTTGAGGCAGGATATGCTTCCAACGTGGTAGCGCTTCCGGAGAGCCTGTCTCCTTTCCGTGTAAAAAGAAACGCTTTCTCTAACAAAGCTTTCAATATTACTGAAATAACTACAGATGTAAAAGTGCTTGCTATTGGCAAAAACTCATACGGCCTTACCGAATCGAACGGAGCCGCTGCCGTGGAAGAATTTAGCCCGTCGCTAAACGACAATGACTTTTCTGTAAAAGTAGAGTCGTCTGAAAAAGTTACAGGCAAAGTAACCATTGCTGATGCTGAGGTAGTGGTGTCGGGAGGCCGCGGCCTTAAAGGCCCTGAAAACTGGCATCTGATCGAAGATCTTGCAGCAGCACTTGACGCGGCAACAGCATGCTCCAAGCCTGTTAGCGACCTTGGCTGGAGGCCCCACAGTGAGCACGTAGGTCAAACCGGCAAACCGGTAGCATCCAACCTCTACATTGCCGTTGGTATATCCGGAGCAATACAGCACATTGCGGGTATCAACTCATCCAAAGTTAAGGTGGTGATCAACCCGGATGCCGATGCGCCATTCTTTAAAGTTGCCGACTATGGTGTTGTAGGTGATGCCTTTGAAATCCTGCCAAAACTGACAGAAAAAATTAAAGCTTTCAAGGCTCAAAACTCATAATTTTATTATAAATTGTGCCCACAAAAGGGCTATCCGGAAAATGATAGTTTTATCTTTGACGGATAGCCTTTTTCTGTATACAGTAAATACCTTATGAGCTTAGTAAAACTTACTATAAAGGGGATATCGTACAGCCAGACTCAAAATGGAGCGTATGCCCTGATTCTTAATGAAGTGGACGGTGAGAGGAAACTGCCTATTGTAATAGGTGCATTCGAGGCACAATCCATTGCCATAGCCCTGGAAAAGGAAATAAAGCCGCCAAGGCCGCTTACACACGACCTTTTTAAGAATTTTGCCGACCGTTTTGATATTGTTGTAAAACAGGTGATCATCCATAAACTGGTAGACGGGGTTTTCTTTTCGAGCATCATCTGTGAGCGCGACCGTATCGAGGAGATCATTGATGCGCGTACATCAGACGCTATTGCTTTGGCACTCCGTTTCAACGCCCCGATCTTCACATACAAGAACATACTGGACAAAGCCGGGATTTACCTTAAAATAAATCCGGAACCGGAAAATGCCGAACAGGAAGTAGACGACGTACTGACGCCTCCGCAATCGTTTGGCGCCGAGAGCGTGTCCGGTGAGGGCTACACGCAATACAGCCTGAGCGAACTGCACGAACAACTTGAAAGTGCGGTACAAAACGAAGACTACGAAAAAGCGGCAAAGATCCGCGATGAAATATCAAAGAGGGAAAGTTAAAAGTTTATTGGTTTATTTGTTGATATGTTGATTTGGCTTAAACCATCAGCGCATTGAGCGAATAAACATATCAACATATAAACAAATCAACAGCAATGAAGCAGTATTTAGATTTAGTTAAGCATGTTTTGGAAAATGGCAACCAGAAAGGTGACCGTACCGGAACCGGAACGGTTAGTGTATTTGGTTACCAGATGCGTTTTGACCTGAGCGAGGGTTTTCCGTTGGTAACAACCAAAAAACTGCACTTAAAGTCTATTATACACGAATTGCTCTGGTTTCTCCAGGGAAATACCAATATTGGTTACCTTAATGAGAATGGCGTAAAGATTTGGGACGAATGGGCTGATGAAGATGGCAACCTGGGTCCGGTATACGGCCACCAGTGGCGTAATTGGGACGACCGTGAGATCGACCAGATTGCGGAGCTTATCGAAACGCTAAAGTCGAATCCCAACAGCCGCAGGATGCTGGTAACGGCCTGGAACCCTAGGGTGCTGCCCGATACATCCCGATCTTTTTCAGACAATGTAGCGGACGGTAAAGTAGCCCTGCCGCCATGCCATGCGTTCTTCCAATTTTATGTGGCCGATGGCAAACTTTCGTGCCAGCTGTACCAACGCAGCGCCGACATCTTTTTGGGTGTGCCGTTCAATATTGCATCTTATGCCTTGCTGACACTTATGATAGCACAGGTGTGCGATCTGCAGCCGGGGGATTTTATCCACACATTTGGCGACGCGCACATTTATAACAACCACATGGAGCAGCTGGAGCTACAGCTTACACGCGAGCCAAGGCCACTGCCTAAGATGGTGCTGAATCCTGAGGTGAAGGATATTTTCGGCTTTAAATTCGAAGATTTTACATTGGAGAATTATGATCCTCATCCGCATATAAAAGGAGCTGTGGCGGTTTAATTTTTTTTCCTATCTTTAGGTTTCCAAAAAACAAACGTATGGAACCAAACCAACAGGAAATGTATGAATATGCCCGGAAGCGCGTAAAACAGAAAAAACGTGTTTACCTCCATTTCATACTGTTTTTTGTATGCAGTGTCTTTTTTTACATCATCAATAAATGGCTGGACGTAGACCCGCAGGACGACTGGTACCTTTGGGCAATAACCGCATGGGCATTTATTTTTGTGCTGCACTTCATTAAGGTATTTGTTACCGAAAGCTTCATTAATAAAAAATGGGAGCAGGAACAGGTCGCCAAGCTGGTGGCACGCCAGGAACGGAAAATAAGCCAGTTGGAAAAGAAAGTCGAAAACGAGAACAACCTGCAATGACCCTAACCCTTATCGCCGCTGTAGCGGAAAACAACGCTTTAGGTAAAGACAACCGTATGTTATGGCACCTGCCTGCCGATTTTAAGCATTTTAAAACGCTTACTTCCGGCCATCATATAATTATGGGGCGCAAAACATTTGAGAGTCTTCCGGGTGTGCTGCCGAATCGTACGCACATCATTATTACCCGCCAGGAAGATTATAAAGCGGAAGGATGCCTTGTGGTAAACAGCCTTGATGCCGCCATTGCCGCCTGTGTGCAGGATGACGAAGTATTCGTGATAGGTGGGGGTGAGATTTATCACCAGGCGATCGACAAGGCAGACAAGATAGAACTGACACGCGTATATGGTATTGCGCCGGAAGCCGATGCTTTCTTTCCTGAAATTGACTCCAAAAAATGGGCGTTGTCAAAAGAGGTTCTGCATCCGAAAGATGAGAAGCATACCTACGATATGGCTTTTCAAACCTACATCAGAAAATAAGAATGACCATCCGTCCCTATTCCGCTTCCGACCATCAGGTAGTATTGGAACTGCTGCGGCTCAATACACCTCAGTATTTCGCCGAAAGTGAGGAAGCCGGCCTGGTGGACTATCTGGCGAATCATATCGATCATTACTATATTGTGGAAGCGGGCAATATAACAATGGGTTGTGGCGGTTTTAACCGAACACCTGACGGAAGCCGCGGCGTGCTCTCTTGGGATATTATCCATCCAGACGCACAGGGCAGGGGGATCGGCAGCGCCCTGGTAAAATTCCGCATTGCCGAAATGCAAAAGCTGGGTGTGCCGGAAATTGGCGTACGCACCTCGCAGCATGTATATCCGTTTTATGAGAAAATGGGATTCACACTCATGGAAATAACCAGGGATTACTGGGCAGAGGGGTTTGATTTGTATGATATGTTGAAGTTACAAAAATGAAGCATAGGCAACTTTACTGGCTGACGACACCTTGCAACAAGGAAAATTGGTTTGTTGTTGCTACTGACATTCAAGCTGCAAAAGATTTTCATGATCATGGAGAAGGTTTTAATGAAGGATACTCAAAAGCAAAATTAATTTGTGACATACCATTAAAAATTTTAAAAAAGCATTTTAAAGATGATGAAGACTGGTGGCCTTATCTAGAATTGCTAAAAGAATTAAATTTCTTAATAATCCAAGAAAAATTCCCAAGGATAGTGTCTTTTGAAGGCAATATTTTCTATGAAGGGAAAGGATATTTACAGATTTTAGAAGATTTAGTTTGTGAAGAACATTCAGGGGTGTATGTAGTCAATACAGTTGGGACTGAAATGTACAAAATTGGATATACTACAAATTTAAAATCAAGATTGAAAACTATCCGTACATCAATACCATCTCAGATAGAGGTGCATTATTTCATAACAACAAATCATTATAAGAGCCTTGAAAAATATTTACATGAAGAATTTAAAGTTAATAGGCGGATTGGAGAATGGTTTGAGTTCGTTGAAATAGACATTAATAAATTAATCGCAATATCGCAACGTTTAACTTTGACTGGGGAATTTAAATTTATAAATGTAATAAAGATAAGGGAGGCATTGGATAGATGAATGTATAGCTAGCTTCTAACATTATAACGCCCCGTTAAGAAAACTTATTCTATCTTTGCCTCGTAAATAATAGCAATGTCACAAGAAGTTACGCCATACAAAGATTCCGGCCTCGGAAAGAAGGAACAGGTAGCCCAAATGTTTGATACGATTTCAGGAAATTACGACGGGCTTAACCGTGTGATCTCTTTTGGGATTGATGTGAAATGGCGTAAAAAGGTACTGAAGCTTGTTACTGCCAAAAAACCGGAAAGGATACTTGATGTTGCTACCGGAACGGGCGACCTTGCCATACTGATGGCGCAAACCGGCGCTGCGGAGATTATTGGTGCCGACATTTCGGAGGGCATGATGGAAGTGGGGCGCAGGAAAGTAGCGGAAAAAGGCCTTGACGGAAAGATACAGCTTGTATACGGCGACAGCGAGAAGCTGCCATTTGCCGATAATTACTTCGATGCTATAACTGTTGCGTTTGGTGTACGTAATTTTGAAACCCTTGAAAAAGGCCTTGGAGAAATATTGAGGGTGCTAAAGCCGGATGGTATCTTTGTGATACTGGAAACTTCTGTACCAACAAAATTCCCTTTTAAGCAAGGCTACAAATTTTACACCAGGTTCATCCTGCCAGCTATCGGGAGGCTGTTTTCCAAAGACCGTTCGGCGTATGCTTATCTTAGCGAATCGGCATCCGTTTTTCCTCATGGTGAAGCGCTGAACAATATTTTACGTAAAATTGGGTTTATAGAGGTTAAGAATATGCCGCAGACATTTGGGGTGGCAACTATTTATTCCGCTTCAAAACAATAAAATGAAGAAACTGTTTTTATACATACTCCTGTTTTCCGGACTTTTTGCGAATGCCCAGTTTGGGACGCAGATCTTCAGCAAGGACCCTATCATTAACCTTGAGAATTTTGATAAACAAAGGGTACACTGGGGATATTTCCTTGGCTTTAACAGCTATGATTTTAAATTCGATTATATCAATCCGCCGGTAAGGGATATTGAAGTTCAGGGTACAACTGGCTTCAACGTGGGCCTTGTGGGCAACCTTCGACTGTTCGAATATATCGACCTTAGGTTTGAGCCGGGACTGTACTATACCCAGCGCAACCTGAAATACCACGAGCCGGGACTTATTGATAATCTTAGGGAAGTAAAATCGACGTATATCCACTTTCCGTTGTTGCTGAAATTTTCTTCAAAAAGGACAGGAAATGTAAGGCCTTACCTTGTAGGCGGTTTTTCACGTTCGTGGAACCTTGGCAGTAATGCCGATGCCCAGGATGACAACATGGTTGGCGGTAACTTCAGGATGAAAACCTGGACCAATAATTATGAGCTTGGTGTAGGTGTCGACCTTTATTTTGAATACTTTAAATTTTCACCTTCCATCAGGGGTGTGTTCGGCCTTGAAGACGAGATTATCCGTGATGAAGATCCCAACAGCCCGTATACCGGCAATATAGGTTCGATGAAAACCCGTGGTATTTTCGTAAACTTTACTTTCCATTAGCCAAACGGGTTATGCCAACTTGATACAGAAACAATCTCAAGCCTTAAAGGAGATCTTTTGTTTTGTTTCTATCCCTTTCAGAAAGACAGGGATCTTCTAAACTCATTCAGTGTTATTGCCGCCGCGGTAGCAACATTCAGGCTTTCGGTCACCTGTAAATTCCCGAACCTTGGAATGGCAATTTTATCCGTTACCAGCTTTTCTATCCCTTCGGAAATACCGTTAGCTTCGTTGCCCATTACAATAATGCCCTCTGTAGGCAATGTTTTGCTATAGATATTCGCTCCATCCATAAACGTACCAAAAACTGGTAGTGGGGTAGCGCCAAGAAAGTCTGCAAGATCGGTATAAATTATGTTTACCCTGCTTATGGACCCCATGGTTGCCTGAACCACTTTGGGATTGTATACATCTACACACTGCTCGGAACACACCATGTTTTCAATGCCAAACCAGTCGCACAGCCTGATGATTGTGCCGAGGTTTCCGGGATCGCGTATATCGTCAAGCGCCACGATAAGCCCTTTATGTCCTACAGGCTTTTCTTCCGGTATGCGGAATAGCGCAAGGCAGGATTGTGGTGTGGAGAGCGCGCTGATCTTTTTAAGTTCCGCTTCTGTAATACGCTCAGTAAGGTTCCGCGGGACATTATTGAAAATGTCTTCTGTGGTATAGAGCGCCTGCAATTCAAAATTGGAATTCAGCAATTCCTGCACTACCTTTACCCCTTCGGCAAAGAACAATTTGTGTATCTTCCTGTATTTTTTTTGCTGTAAGCCCGTTATTGTTTTAATTTGGTTTTTGCTAACCATAAAAAATGTATTTTTGAATTACTATTTGCCGCAACTGCCTTGAGAAATTTAGCAACAAAAATAGCACTAATTGTCATATCGGGTTTGTTTTTGTATTCGTGCTCGCTTGTAAAGCGTGTGCCGGATGGAAAACACCTTCTCAAAAAGAACGAAATAACGGTAAACGGCGAGGAAAAAAAAGATGATGAGCACAAGGCGCAGCTCTACCAGTTACCAAATACAGACGTGCTGGGATGGCATATTAGGCTGAGCATTTATAACCTGGCCAATCCCGATGCCGACTCGTCTTACCAGGCATGGCTCGGCAGGAATCCGGGGTGGCACCGGTTCCTCACCAAAACCCTTTCAGAGAAGCAGGTGCAGCGTCTGGGCAATTCCTTCTTTGTGTCAGGATTCAGCAACTTTGCGAAGAAAACGGGAGAGCCGCCGGTTATAGTAGACCTGAACCGGGTAAAGAAATCACGGAGCAGGCTTTTTGCGTATTATTACAGGCAGGGCTACTTCCGTGCCAAGGTAGATTACAGTATAGATACGCTTAAGAACAAAAGGGCACAGGTAAACTACAATGTTATTACCGGCAAGCCCTACAAGCTCGACAGTATCTACACCTACATAGAAACGCCGGCGCTCGACAGCCTCTACAAAAAAGTTAAATCGGAGACCTTCCTGAAAAGAGGGGAGCAGTATAATGACAAGAATTTTACGAGTGAAAGGGAAAGGCTTACCAACTATTTCCGTAATCATGGCGCATATACTTTCCAGCAGAATAACATATCGTTTGTTGTAGATACTGTAGCCACCAACTATAAAGCAAATGCCGACCTTATCATCGACCGCGAGACCGTAAGGCGGGGAGACTCTACCTTTACCAGGCCTTTCCGGCTATATAAGGTTAGTAAGGTGAATATTTATACCAAAAACCCGACAAGCGTTGACCAGTCCATTGACAGTGTAAGCTACAAAGATTTCAACATAGTTAGTACGGGCAAGCTTAACTACAGGCCTAAAGCTATTACCGACGCTATATTCATTACGCCCGGAAGCACGTTCTCCGATTTCAGGAGGATGCGTACATCGCGCTACCTGAGCAACCTGCGGGTATTCAACTACCCGACGATACAATATGTCGAAGATCCCAAAGACTCTACCGCACTTATCGCCAACATATTCCTGAACCCAAGGAAGAAATTCCGTTTTAATATGTCGGCCGACTTTACGCATTCCAATATTCAGGACTTTGGTATACAGGGGACTATCGGTGTCTCCATCAGGAATATTTTTAAAGGCGCAGAAATCCTTGAGCTTTCCACCCGCGGTAACATAGGTTCATCCCGCGATATGGCCATACAGGACCGCGCATTCTTTAATATTCTCGAATATGGTGCCGATGCCAAGCTTACCTTTCCGCGTATTTTCTTCCCTTTTAATACCGACAGGATCATTCCGAAGGAAATGATACCTTCCTCTATTATGAGCTTTGGCGTAAGCAGGCAGCGAAATATAGGTCTTGATAAAGAAAACTTTACAGGCGTGCTCAGCTATAACTGGGCCCCAAAAAGAGGCCGGACCGCTAAGCTCGACCTTTTTAATATCCAGTATATCCGTAATGTAAATGCCGATAATTATTTTAATGTATATCGTTCCTCCTACAACAGGCTGAATGATTATGCCAATGAATATGCCTCGCAGGTAGATCCGGCTTATTTCAGGGACCTGTCCAATCCGGGTGCCGACAGGGAACTGATTATAGAATCGGGGACTAACGGGTTCATTAAAGACGTTCTTAGTACGCCTGCGGTAATTGCGGTATCTCCGGAGGATGAGCGCAACATTAGCCGCATTGAGGAAAGGCGTGACAGGCTTACTGAAAACAACCTGATCTTCTCATCTAACTTTACCTATACTACCAGCACCAAGGAGAGCCTTTTGGATAATAACTTTTTTATCTTTAAAACCAAACTCGAAAGCGCGGGAACTGTACTTTCTGCCTTTTCGGGGCTTTTAAACGAGAACAGGGATGTGCCTGTGGGAAGCAGGAGTGTCTTTGATGTACAATACTCTCAATACATAAAAGGGGAGCTTGACCTGATTAAGCACTTCGACCTAAGGCGCGGAAAAGTATTGGCCATGAGGGCATTTTTCGGGCTTGCGGTTCCGTACGGCAACTCTACATCCATTCCCTTCGCGCGAAGCTACTTTGCCGGTGGCTCCAACGACAACAGGGCATGGCAATCGTACAGCCTTGGCCCGGGGCGCAGTGGCGGCCTTAACGACTTTAACGAAGCCAACCTGAAAATGGCCTATAGTGCCGAACTCCGTTTTAATATGTTCGGTAAGCTGAATGGGGCGATATTTGGCGATGTGGGCAACATCTGGAACATCTGGGATGAAGTGGATGACCCGAATTACACCTTCAACGGGCTGGAATCCTTTAAAGACCTGGCGCTCGGAACCGGCTTTGGTTTCCGTTACGACTTCAACTTCTTTGTGGTGCGTCTGGATATGGGCTTTAAGACTTATAACCCGGGCAAACCCGAAGGCGAACGCTGGTTCAAGGAGTATAATTTCAGCAACAGCGTATTTAATGTGGGGATAAATTATCCGTTCTAAAATAAAACACTATTTTTGTAAATCAATTTTTTAAACATATCTACAAATGGCTCATAACATTAAGCCCGGTGTTGCTACCGGAGACCAGGTACAGGAGATTTTTAAATATGCCAAGGAAAAAGGTTTTGCCCTTCCGGCAGTAAACGTAACGGGTTCCAGCACTATCAACGGTGTATTGGAAACAGCGGCAAAACTAAAAGCTCCGGTAATTATCCAGTTCTCTAACGGCGGCGCGGCGTTTAATGCCGGTAAAGGCCTTTCCAATGATGGGCAGCAGGCTTCAATACTCGGAGCTATTGCAGGGGCAAAGCACATTCACACGCTGGCTGAGGCATATGGCGCGACGGTGATCCTTCATACCGACCATTGTGCGAAGAATCTTCTCCCTTGGGTAGACGGGCTTCTTGATGCAAGTGAAAAGCATTTTGCAGAAACAGGTAAGCCGTTATTCAGTTCGCACATGCTGGACCTTTCTGAAGAGCCTCTTGAAGAGAACATTGAGATATGTGTGGAATACCTGAAAAGGATGAGCAAAATGGGGATGACCCTGGAGATCGAACTTGGTATTACAGGTGGTGAGGAAGATGGTGTGGATAACTCAGATGTAGACAGCTCTAAACTATACACGCAGCCTGAAGAGGTAGCGCATACTTACGAAGAACTTAGCAAGGTATCGGACAAATTTACAATTGCTGCTGCCTTCGGAAACGTACACGGCGTTTATAAGCCGGGTAACGTAAAACTGACACCAAAGATCCTGAAAAACTCACAGGAGTATGTACAGCAGAAATTTGGTACGGAGCCAAACCCGGTTGACTTTGTTTTCCACGGAGGATCAGGCTCTACACTGGAGGAGATCAGGGAAGCGATCTCTTACGGCGTTATCAAAATGAACATTGATACCGACCTTCAGTTTGCCTTTACGGAAGGTATCCGTGATTATATGACTTCGAAAATTGACTACCTTAAAACACAGATAGGCAGCCCTGATGGCGCTGAATCACCAAACAAGAAACACTACGATCCGAGGAAATGGGTTCGTGAAGGTGAAGTTACTTTCAACAAAAGGCTCGAGCAGGCTTTTGCTGACCTTAATAACGTGAATACACTGTAGTTAGACAGTATTAATTATAACTGAAACAAATGGCCTGGTTTAAAAGAACGGAAAAAGGGATAACAACGCCTACTGAAGACAAGAAAGATGTACCGAAAGGCTTGTGGTATAAATCCCCGACCGGAAAGATTGTAGATGCGGAAGAGCTTGCCAAAAACTTTTATGTAAGTCCCGAAGACGGCTACCATGTAAGGATTGGCAGCAAGGAGTATTTTAATATTCTTTTTGACGACAATGAGTTTAAGGAACTTGATAAGGATATCACTTCCAAAGATACCCTTAAGTTCGTTGATACTAAAAAATATGGCGACCGTCTTAAAGATGCCATGGAAAAGACCAAACTGAAGGATGCTGTAAGGACCGCGGTAGGCAAATCAAAAGGGAAAGACCTTGTAATTGCCTGTATGGACTTCGCTTTCATTGGTGGATCGATGGGGGCCGTAGTAGGAGAAAAGATCGCGCGGGGTATAGATTATTCTATAAAGAACAAGATCCCTTTCCTGATGATATCCAAATCAGGTGGTGCGAGGATGATGGAGGCTGCCTATTCGCTTATGCAGCTTGCCAAAACATCTGCTAAGCTGGCACAGCTTGCCGATGCCGGAATACCTTACATCTCTCTTTGTACCGACCCTACAACAGGCGGAACAACAGCTTCGTACGCGATGCTGGGCGATGTAAACATTTCTGAGCCGGGCGCGCTGATAGGCTTTGCCGGGCCAAGGGTTGTGAAAGACACTACCGGGAAAGACCTTCCTGAAGGTTTCCAGACCGCTGAATTTGTACTGGAGCATGGCTTCCTTGATTTTATTACACCGAGAAAAGAGCTGAAAGACAAGATTAACCTGTATCTTGACCTTATACAAAACCAGCCGATCCGATAAGAAATTAACCGCCTCAGGGCGGTTTTTTTATGCTCTGTCGCTACTTGCAATTTTTCAAAATGAAGCAGGTTTTTCCTGTATAACAGTAAATTAAGTAGGGGCTTTTTAAGAATGTAAGATTTTTTTTAGGTTTTTATTGAAAATAATATTTTTTTATTTTTTCCGCTAAAATATTCCGGTCGTTAAATTTTTGTAAACAGTTATTTTTACTGGGATTTTAAGAGAATAAAACTTTGGCTGTCAATATTTTTTGGTGTACTTTCGCACCCGCTTAAATAAGAAAAGATCAAGAAAATGACAGCTGCAAAACTAAAATCATTCGATGTACTTATCGAGATCCCAAAAGGGAGCAGGAACAAATACGAATACGATTTCCAACTTAAGAAAATACGCTACGACAGGATGCTGTTCTCATCTATGATGTACCCTGCCGACTACGGGTTCATTCCTGAGACGCTTGCCCTTGACGGCGACCCGCTTGATGTACTTGTACTGGTACATGAGCCAACCTTCCCGGGCTGTGTAATTGAGGTGAAGCCTATTGGCGTTTTCCACATGGCAGACGAGAAAGGACCGGACGAGAAAGTAGTGTGCGTACCGGTATCGGACCCTATCTGGAACAAATATAACGACCTTAGCGACCTGAACCCACACCTTTTGAAAGAGATCGAGCACTTCTTCCAGGTATATAAAGACCTTGAGCAGAAGAAAGTTGACGTAGAAGGATGGGGAGATGTTAAGGAAGCTTACGATATTATTGACGAATGCATCGACCGTTTCCAGTCATTACAGGACAGGCCGGAAGAGCTTTTCAGTATAAAATAAGGGTATTTAACCCGAAAACGCTTGCTTAAAAGGCAACATTCTTAATTGAATGTTGCTTTTTTTGTTTTGGTTTCGCTACATTTACAATATATTAACAAACCAAAACCAAGTTTTTTATGAATTCAATAATGATTTACGTGCCGGTAATTATGGCCGTTGTAGGGCTGCTCTTCATGGCAGTTAAAAGATCATGGGTATTAAAACAGGATGCGGGTGACGGGAAGATGAAAGAGATCTCCGACTACATCTACGAAGGTGCCCTTGCCTTTCTAAAGGCAGAATATAAATTGCTTACCATTTTTGTCGTTATAGCGAGTATTGCGCTGGCCGCTATAGCCTATATAGTGCCAACTACTGATATGCTTATCGTGGTGGCCTTTATTTTCGGCGCCATTTTCTCGGCCCTGGCAGGGAATATGGGTATGAAGATAGCAACCAAAACCAATGTGCGTACCACGCAAGCCGCCCGCACCAGCCTTCCGCAGGCGCTTAAAGTGTCTTTTAGCGGCGGTACCGTAATGGGCCTTGGCGTTGCCGGCCTCGCCGTATTGGGTCTTACAGGCTTCTTTATTTTCTTCTTTCATTACTTTATGGGCGGTGTATGGACGAACACTATGGATATGACCATTGTGCTCGAAACCCTTGCAGGCTTCTCGCTTGGTGCGGAGTCAATTGCTTTGTTTGCCCGTGTGGGGGGTGGTATTTATACCAAAGCTGCCGATGTTGGCGCCGACCTTGTAGGTAAGGTAGAGGCGGGTATACCGGAAGATGACCCGCGTAACCCTGCAACTATTGCCGATAACGTGGGTGATAACGTAGGTGACGTTGCCGGTATGGGCGCCGACTTGTTCGGATCGTATGTAGCGACTGTGCTTGCCGCGATGGTATTAGGAAACTATGTGCTTAGGGATATCATTGCCACGAATCCGTCTTTTACTGATGCTTTCGGTGGAATCGGCCCTATACTGCTGCCAATGGCAATTGCCGGTTTCGGTATATTGTTCTCGATTGTAGGAACGCTTTTGGTGCGAATTAAAGATAACAATGCCAAGGAAGCACAGGTACAGGGCGCGCTGAACGTTGGTAACTGGGTGTCGATCATCCTGGTTGCGATATCGTGTTTCTTCCTGGTTCAGTATATGCTACCTGAAACCATGAGAATGGAGTTCTATGGTGAAGGAGCCAAAGAAATATCTTCTATGAGGGTGTTCTACGCTACTATAGTAGGGCTTTTCGTGGGTGGTGTTATCTCTTCGGTAACGGAATATTATACAGGTTTGGGCAAAAAGCCTATCCTTGCCATCGTACAGAAATCGAGCACGGGTGCGGGTACCAACATTATTGCAGGCCTCGCTACCGGTATGGTTTCTACGTTCCCAACAGTATTGCTATTCGCGGGCGCTATCTGGGCTTCGTATGCTTTTGCAGGCTTCTATGGCGTGGCGCTTGCCGCTTCAGCCATGATGGCTACTACGGCCATGCAGCTGGCGATCGATGCTTTTGGGCCCATCTCTGATAATGCAGGTGGTATCGCAGAAATGAGCGAACTGCCTAAAGAAGTGCGTACCCGTACGGATATATTGGACTCTGTAGGTAACACTACCGCAGCAACCGGTAAAGGCTTTGCGATTGCCTCAGCGGCGCTTACATCACTGGCGCTTTTCGCGGCTTATGTAACCTTTACAGGTATCGACGGTATAAACATATTTAAAGCCCCTGTACTGGCTATGCTCTTTGTAGGTGGTATGATACCTGTAGTGTTCTCTGCGCTTGCCATGAACTCTGTGGGTAAGGCGGCAATGGATATGGTATACGAGGTAAGGAGGCAGTTCCGTGAGATTCCGGGTATTATGGAAGGTACAGGCAAACCCGAATATGGCAAATGTGTGGAGATCTCTACCAAGGCTGCGCTTCGCGAGATGATGCTTCCTGGTTTACTAACAATAGGCTTCCCTATAGCAATCGCTCTGGGTGGCATGCTTATTTATCCTGATAACTATCAAATGGTTGCCGAAATGCTTGGTGGCTATATGGCAGGTGTAACGGTATCGGGCGTGCTTTGGGCGGTGTTCCAGAACAATGCCGGTGGTGCATGGGATAATGCCAAGAAGTCGTTTGAGGCGGGTGTAATGATAAACGGTGAGATGACGTATAAAGGCTCAGACGCGCATAAAGCCGCTGTAACGGGCGATACGGTAGGCGATCCATTCAAGGATACCTCCGGGCCATCTATGAACATCCTGATTAAACTTACGTGTCTTATCGGCCTTGTTATAGCTCCGATATTGGGCGGTCATACTGAAGGAACAGAAACGACAACTGTACAGACAGAGGTTGTTGCTGATGAACCTGCATTGGTGTCGCAAACCAAAAGCGAGGAGATTTCTATTGAGCGCCAAAAAGATGCAAGCGGTAAAGTAACGGCTACAGTTGTTATTTCAACCCTTGCGGATAACGACGAAATTAAAACTGAAGAAAAATCTTTTCAGGGTACTGATGCGGAAGTTGACGCGCAGATCGATGCTTTTAAAAAGGAAAGAAAAAAATAATTTATTTTTCCAATCAACAAAAATCCCACGCCGCAAGACGTGGGATTTTTTTATCCGTGCTTCCTGTCAAAATGAAGCTTCGTTATCTTTCTGCTCTTGCAGGTGTGAAGCCTTACAGGTCGTACCTGATGGTCAGCAGCAGGTACCTTGGCTGTACCCTGTAGCGTGATGTATAAGTCGAGAACTGGTTAAAGCTGTCGTCATTAAGCGAGGTAGTGTTCAACAGGTTGGTGCCGCCTACTTTAAACTCCCAATGGCTGTCCTTTTTACGGTACATAATGTCCGCGCTCAGGAAGTCGTATTCGTTGTCACTGGTTTTGTCGCTGTTGTAGTAATGGTTGTACTCGTATTCTGCCCTGATGGTAAAAGAATCCCAGAAGTAATAGTTCAGGCTGGCAAAAGGCCTGTGGTTGTAAAAGTTGGTGGTGCCGTAATCGTTTACGGTCAGGGTGTAGCCTACTTCTATATTTGGGAAAGTTTTGTAGTTGGTGCCAAACGATCCCTCATACCTTTGCGACACCTGCTCATTTACCTGGCGGATGGAATTTTCTATCGTTGCATCGCCGCTGGCAATATCCGGATCGAAACGGAAGTTGTTAAACTTGCTCCAGTTTACAGAGGCATTCAGGCCGGCTTTATAGTACCGGGCAAAGCTCCTGTTGTATCCGGCGTTGGCCGAGAGTGTCTGGTCGGCATAGGGTGAGTTTTCGAGCGTACCTATCTGGTTGATACCCCTGAATGCGGAAAGGTTCTTAATCGCGTCCATCATGTGGGTATAATTCACTGCGCCATATATCTGGGTAAAATTAAACATATTGTACTTAGAATACACCAGTGAGTGGTTTTGGTACAGGCCGTTATCAAGAAACCTGTTTCCCTGAAAAAGCGATTTGTAACTTGTCATTACCAGGCCGCGGGCAAAATCGTCCACATCCGTAAAATTGGTCGTCATGCTGTAGTTGTAAATCAGCCTTTCTGACTTACGGATGTTGTACTGCGCGAATACGTCCGGCAATATCCTCGTGAAGTTGTTTCCCTCGCGGGTGCCCAACTGGTCGTTGTATACATTGTATTTATGTATCGAGAAACCCGGATTAAACTCAAAGCTTCCCGTCAGCCAGCGGTAATGCACACCCAGAAACAGGTCGTTAAACACATAATCTACGTCGTTTTTGGTGTTCGCATTTAGTTCATTAGTGCTGCCATCATCCATGGTCTGGAACAGTGCCGAGTTGAAGTTCTGGAACGAATAGGTGTTTCCCAGTGTAATATTGATGTTGCTCTTGGGTGTTACCATGTAGTAGTAATCCAACTTGGAATCTACTTTATTTGTCTTTATAAAACGCTCCTGCGAAATGTCGAACCTCATGGCGGGCATCAGGCCTAACGACAGGTCAGGATCAGAACCCGGAATGGTCGGGAAGGGGTTGTTGGCCAGGTTGGCATTGTACAACGGGTCTTCATCCTGGTACAGGTGCTGCGCCTCAAAAGCAAAGATGTTCTTCTCGTTGAGGGTGTAGTACAGGTTGAGGTTCTGGTTAAACGAAACCGGCTTCTGCTTCTTGCCGGTGTAAATGTCCTGACTTTGTGAGGTTTCCGGAAATACCTCCGATATCAGGGCGTTTGCTTCTTCTTGGTTGGATGTCTTAAAAAACGTATCGTAATCAAAATGCAGGTTGGCATTCGGCTTATAGCTGGAGCTAAGCTTCATTACCGCAAATTCGCTCTTTTGTTCTGAAGTAGACTCCGTATCCTGTATTGTTTCCGGTTCGCCGGTAACAGGGTCGAGAAGCACATTCCTGCTCACGGTCTCCATCTCGGTACGGTTGGAGTTGATAATGGCGAATCCGCTCAGGTTCCATTTGTCGGTAACATTATAGCTGAAGTTGCCCGCGCCAAATTTCGTTTCGATCTCTTTAGCCCTGTTGTTGCGCATCATAGAAAGACCCAAACTGTTGGAACCGATGTTGACGGATGTTCCCGTGCGGCGCATCAGGTTGCGGAACCCGCCGGTGAACTTAAAATAATCCTGCATAGTTAGCGGCAGCTCGCCTGTATTGTTGAAGTTCCCGATAAGGTTTAAGGAGTATTTTGGGTTGTAATAGAATATCTTAGGGTTCAGGATATAGCGTTCGCCTTCGCCAATACTGGCCCCGGCGGCCATGTCGCCAAACCAGAAATTCTTTTTGCCATCCTTAAGCTTAATGTTCATTGCTACATTGTCCTCGTTGTTCTGCACACCACGCAGCTGGCTTACTTCGTTGTAATTCCGTAGTACTTCTACCTTGCTCACGGCATCAGCCGGGATGTTCTTTACGCCCAGCTTGGTATCGCCGTCAAAAAAGTCCTTGCCTTCCACCATCAGTTTAGAAACACTTTTGCCTTCCACCTTCACATTACCGTCGGCATCCACCTCCACGCCGGGAAGCTTCTTGAGTACATCTTCCAGCTTGCGTTCGCTTCCGTTGGTAAACGAATCGGAATTGTAAACAATGGTGTCGCCCTTTATGGTAACGGGCATTTCGTGTACTATCTCCAGTTCCTTCATGTTTACGCCCTGTTTCAGGGTTATGGCTTTCACCATATCTTCCGTTCCGGTGGTGAGGGTTTCTTCAAAAGGGGAGTAGCCGATGTAGCTGGCTTTGATGATGTATTGTGTATTGGCGTTTAGCACCAGCTGGAATCTTCCCTTTTCATTAGTAATGGCGTAAGAGTCCATGGCGTTGGTGGCTTTGTTTACGGCCATCACGTTGCCCATTTCCATAGGGGCTCCCACAGAGTCACGCAATACGCCTTCGTAGCGGATGGTTTGAGAATAAGTTAGTGTTGTAAGTAATAAGGTTAAGGCAAGTAGTAGTTTTTTCATTGTGTGGGTTAAAATTGGTTATGAAGGCAAAAAGTATCAGCCTCCTATACGCATAACTTTCGTTGTGCGGGTTGTACCGGGTGCAGACGGGGCGCTATTCATTTCCATCATTTCTTCTGTTTTTTTCTCCATTATTTTGTCGAACTCCTGGCGGGAAACTTTCTCGCCTTTTTTAGGGGCTTTCAGCGTAAACTTCTCTTTGGGGTTCAGCGTTATTTTTGAACAAAGAAGTATGGTATGGCCATCATTCACTTCCAAGATGAGCCCCGGTAAGCCCCAGTAGTTTTGCGGGCCGTTACTTACCGGTATCTCCGGCGTATACCATGCGGTAACAGTACGGTCGGTTTCCGGTACAGAAGTTAGCAATATAGCTTTGTCTTTATCATCGCGCTCTCGGGGTTTAAAAACTACGGTAGCTTTATAGCAGGTGTAGTTCCCTATCTTCTTGGTTTCGTTCTCCAGTTTCCATTCCAGCGGCTCCAGGTTTTCGGTAACCAGGAACTCTTTGCCATATATTTCCGTTTCGGTCAGTGCACTTTTATCCTTCAGGTTTTTATAAAGGGTCCCTCCGCCATTAAAGCTTACCGATACCGTCATTGTAAGGCCTGAAGACGAAGGTGCGGCCAGTTTTTCTTCTTCCTTATACAGCGAGGCTGTTTTATCAAACTTCAGCGTATACGTTTTTTCCATTGCTTTTTTTAACTGCTCCTGTAACTGGGCCTCCATTTCAGGCGACATCGCATCGCCATCGGTCTTTGTTTCCGCCTTACTGAAGTCGAAGGTCGTTTTCGATTCATAAACGGCTATCCCCTGGAAATCCTGTGCAAACAGAAACGATCCTATAAGTGATGTAACGGCAATCAGGCACTTTTTCATAATGTTGGTTTTTAAGCTCATTACAAATAAACTAATTTTTTAGTTACAAAACTATTTTTATAGTTTAAAAACTAAATTTTTAGTTTTAACCTGTTTAACGGCTAGTTTCTCCTTCTGCCTGATCCTGGTGCGGAACGCATTTCGCGCATCTCTTCCGCTTTTACCCTCATTGTTTCTATAAACTTTTCCTGTGTAATCTTTTCACCTTTGGTAGGTGCCTTTATCTCGACTTTCTCTTTAGGATTAAGTGTGATCCTTGAGCAGAGTATGGTAGTGTGTTCGGTACTTACTTCCAATATAAGCCCCGGTAGTCCCCAGTAATAGGAAGGCCCATGGCTTACAGGTATTTCCGGTGTGTACCAGGCCGTTGTTACCATATCTTTCCGTGGTAAAGATGTTGTTACATCTACAGGCTTGTCTTTTGTATCTGTTTTTGATGCATCAAATTTAATAGTGCGTGTAGCTTTATAACAGGTATAGCCTCCTATTTTTTTTGTTTCGTTTTCCAGTTTCCATTCGGTTTTCCGGAGTGAGTCCGTCACAAGGAATTCTTTGCCAAACATCTCCCTTTCTTCCAGCAATATTTTATCTTTCAGGTTTTTGTACGTCTTTCCCATTGTAAAACTTCGCGGCCTTACCCGTCCGTTCACAGGCGTTTCAAGCTTTTGTTCCTGTTCGTATGTAGATGAGGTTTTGTCGAAAGTCAGGATGTATGTGGCCTCAACAGGTTTGGAAAGCCTTTCCTTAAGCATTGCTTCCCTTGCCGGATCCATTTTTCCGGATGTGTTTACAGGCATATCTTTACGTACGGTAAGCGACTCATATATGGCGACCCCTTTAAATTCCTGGGCATGCAGCATAGTAATGGCAACAATAGCCATTGCGGTGAAGAAATTTTTCATGAAAGTTGGTTTAGGTCCATGCTTTTAGCACGGAGGTTTGTACCTGAAAAACATCAATTAAATGATTTTTAGTATATTCATGAAGGAAAAATCTTTAAAAGGCACAATTTATCCGCCAATACGCATTCTCCTGCTACCGCCATTCTGCCCGCCGTACATCTCCTGCATCTCCTGCATTTTCTTGGCCATGATATCGGCAAACTCAGCCTGCGTTACCTTTTCTCCTTTTTTAGGCGCTTTTATTTCTGATTTCTCTTTAGGGTTCAGCACAATTTTAGAGCAAAGAAGTACTGTTTTGTCATCTGCAATTTCCAGTATAAGTCCGGGAAGGCCCCAGTAATTACCCGGTCCCTGGTTTACCGGTATTTCGGGCGTATACCATGCAGTGATGGTTTTCGTGTCGGGCATTTCCACAAACTCCATGAAGTTTGTTTTCTTCATCTCGTCTTCGCTTTTCTTTTTCATCTCTTCTTCAGCGCCTTTTTTCGGCCGGTAATTCATCATGTTCGATTTATCTACCGGAATCTCCGCCGTAGCTTTATAGCAGGTGTAGTTGCCGATTTTTTTCGATTCGTTAATCATCGTCCACTTAATGCCCGGCAACGAATCGCTTACTAAAAATTCTTTCCCGAAAATATCTTTTTCCTGCAGCATGGTTTTCGACTTTACATTTTTATAGTGCTTGCCACCGCCGCCCATCATCGAGCCCATCATCTTGAAGCCCTGGGCCATCGGGTCGTTCGGGCTGTCCAGCTTTTCGTCTTCTTCATATGTAGAAGCCGTGCGGTCAAACTTAAGGATAAAGGTCTTCTCAAACATTTTTTTCATACGTTCCTCGATCATCTTCTGCATCTCGGGAGTGATCTCCTTATTATTGCCGGTAAATTTCTTCATGTCTTCCATGCTGGTCTTCGACTCATACACTGCGATGCCCTGAAATTCCTGTGCTTTGACAGTAAGCGTGGAAACAACAAGCGCTAAAAGGTAAATGATATTTTTCATACGTTCTGTGGTTTTCAGATAAGACGAGCAGGAGGGATATTCGTTACAATGTTTATAAGCCTTTATGTATCGCGTGATATACCGGTGATGAAATAATCCCTTCGCGCAAGCGTTATTTTTCCGTAATTTGCCATGATGAAAAAGCTGCTGCCATTCTTTGCATTGTTCTCATTTGCCATAGTTTCGGCACAGGATGTTATTCCTGTAAAGTTGCTGAGCAATGCCAAATCGGGTCCGGAACGCTATGTGGGTGCCGATGCCTATGGCTCGCAGTATACGATATTTGATAATGAGTTTCGTAAAGATGCTGAGCGCGGAAGGCTTAAATTCAAAGCGCTTTCTCTAGGTCAGGTCTATCGTGCCGACATACAGAACCCGTTGCAGGTAGTCTTGTTTTATAAGGCGTTCAATACCGCTGTACTACTGGATAATCAGCTTAACGAGACTTCTCGTATCAACTTCTCCAATATCCCGCAGCCCATTATTGCCGATGCTGTGGGGCTGGCATCGCAGAACCGCCTTTGGGTATATGACATCAATACGCAGCAGATCGGGCTTTACGACTTAGCGCAGGGTGCATTTCGGGCTACTACCCCTCCATTTAACGACCGTATCCGCTACTACCAGAACGATTATAACTATTTTTACTGGATTGACAGCCAAAACCGTTGCCATGCCGTAAACCTTTTCGGAAAAGTAAATTTCCTCGGGAATGTACCCGACTTTGGGCAGGCACAGTTTATTTCTTCCGGTGCATTGCTGCTCAGCAGGGAAGGGGCCCTCTACCATTATAACCTGGCTTCAGAGAAGCTGACACCTGTGACTATTGTGGAAAAAAGCTTCCGCGATTTTTATTTAGCAGGCGATATTTTGTCTATTTTTACCGATTCCGAAATCATCCAGTATAAAGTAACTTTACCAAAATAATGCATATAGCTGTCGCAGGAAACATTGGCGCCGGAAAGACCACACTTACAGCCCTTTTGGCCAAGCACTTCAAATGGGAACCACATTACGAAGATGTAGTGGATAACCCGTACCTCGATGATTTTTATCACCAGATGGAGCGCTGGTCGTTCAACCTGCAGATCTACTTCCTCAACAGCCGTTTCAGTCAGATCATGCAGATACGCGAGAGCGGAAAGAATATCATTCAGGACCGTACCATTTATGAAGATTCGCACATTTTTGCACCCAACCTTCACGCAATGGGCCTTATGACCAACCGCGACTTCAACAATTACAAATCGCTTTTTGAGCTGATGGAAAATTTTGTTGGCGCACCCGACCTGCTCATTTATCTTCGTAGCTCCATACCGAATCTCGTGAAGCAGATCCACAGCCGTGGCCGTGATTATGAGAATTCCATTTCCATTGAATACCTGAGCCGCCTCAATGAACGTTATGAAGCATGGATACAGGGATATGATAAAGGGAGGCTTCTTATCATTGATGTGGATAAACTCGATTTTGTAAATAATCCGGAAGACCTGGGAGATATCATCAACCGTATTAATGCCGAAGTAAACGGGTTGTTCTAAGTATATACAAGCATATTACAAGACGCATTTTTTGCGTTTTTTTTTGTCTTTTCCAGATGAACCCAAAAAAAATGCTCCCCTTTTACAGGGAGCATTCTTCATATAAAGGGTAGTAACAATTTAAATATTGAAAGTGGCTTTTACTTTATCCACATAGTCCAGTTTTTCCCATGTAAACAATTCCACCGTAACCTCTTTTGTTTCGCCATTAGGCGATTTAAAAGTTTTGGTAACCGTTTCCGGTTTGCGGCCCATGTGGCCATAGGCAGCTGTTTCGCTGTATATAGGATTTCTCAATTTCAGGCGCTGTTCGATAAAGTAAGGGCGCATATCAAATAGCTCCTCTACTTTTTTAGCGATCTCACCATCGGTAAGGCCTACTTTGCCCGTTCCGTAGGTATTAATGTAAATACCCATTGGCTTTGCAACACCAATAGCGTAGGATACCTGCACCAATATCTCGTCAGCTACACCGGCTGCAACAAGGTTTTTGGCAATATGGCGTGTAGCATAAGCAGCACTGCGGTCAACCTTACTTGGATCTTTCCCTGAGAAGGCACCACCACCGTGGGCTCCTTTGCCACCATAGGTATCTACAATGATCTTCCTTCCGGTAAGGCCGGTATCTCCGTGAGGGCCACCGATAACGAATTTACCGGTAGGGTTGATGTGGTATTCTATCTTGTCATTGAAAAGGTGCGCGTACTGCGGATTGTTCTTAACTACCCTTGGTACAAGTATTTCAATAATGTCTTTTTTGATCTTGGCAAGCATGGTTGCTTCGCTGTCAAAGTCGTCATGCTGAGTAGAAACTACAATAGCATCGATACGTACAGGCTTGTTATTATCGTCATATTCAAGTGTTACCTGGCTCTTGGCATCGGGACGAAGGTAGGTGATTTCCTTATTCTCACGGCGTAGTTCCGCAAGTTCCTGGAGTAGCTTGTGCGACAGGTTTAGTGCCAGCGGCATGTAATCTTCGGTCTCATTGGTAGCATAGCCAAACATCATTCCCTGGTCACCTGCACCCTGGTCCTCCTTATTCTGGCGGTCGACACCCTGGTTAATGTCCTGCGACTGCTCGTGGATAGCAGAAAGTACGCCGCAGGAGTTGGCCTCGAACATATATTCGCTCTTGGTATAGCCAATCTTTTTGATAACGTCACGCGCTATCTGCTGTACATCAAGGTAAATTCTGGATTTTACTTCACCGGCCAATATTACCTGTCCTGTTGTAACAAGGGTTTCGCATGCTACTTTAGATTCCGAGTCAAATGCAAGGAAGTTATCGATTAGCGCATCCGAGATCTGGTCAGCGATTTTGTCAGGATGTCCTTCACTAACAGACTCCGACGTAAATAAATATGCCATTATTGTAATGTTTAGCGGGAGGAAGGTATTGCAGCCGCTAAAAGGGGAAGGGAGGTTCCTGCTTTAGCATTTTTTTATTGAGGTTGCAATCAGTCAAATTTTTCCTCCGAAATTAAAATCAGGGCAAAGGTATAAAAGCCGATTGAAATAAAAAAAGAGTTTATCAATTATTCAGGCGAACATAAAATTAAGGTTAACTATCATGAGGCTAAAGGGTGCTATATCTCCCTAAAATTAAAATACCTCCTTCGCGATAGCCTTAATGTTGTCCGGCTTGCCCATGGAATAATAATGCAGTACCGGAATACCAGCAGCCACCAACTCTTTACTTTGCTGCGTACACCATTCAATACCAATCTGGCGCACGGCATCGTTGTCTTTTGCTTTTACCACTGCCATGATCAGGTCGTCCGGCAGGTCGACTTTAAAGCGGTGCGGGATCTGGTTCAGCTGTTTTTTAGTAGAGATCGGCTTCAGTCCCGGAATGATGGGAACGGTAATGCCTTCACGCCTGCACTTCTCTACAAAATCAAAGAATTTCTTATTGTCGAAAAACATTTGCGTTACAATGTAGGCGGCACCATTCTTTATCTTTTGCTTCAGGAAATAAATATCACTATCCAGGCTGGGCGCTTCCATGTGCTTTTCCGGATAGCCCGCCACACCGATACAAAAGTTCGTTGCCGACGTATTCAGCAAATGGTCGTCTAAATAAATCCCTTTGTTGAGGTTATCGATCTGCGAAACGAGTTCTGTTGCGTAGTGGTTGCCTTCCTTTTCGGGTTTAAAATAAATCTCGCTCTTTACGGCATCGCCACGCAGGGCCACTACATTCTGTATCCCAAGAAAATCCAGGTCGATTAAGAAGTTCTCCGTATCTTCTTTCGTAAACCCGCCGCAAAGGATATGCGGAATAGCATCTACATTATATTTGTTCTGTATGGCCGAGCAGATACCCACCGTTCCGGGACGTTTCTTTACGATGCGTTTTTCCAGAAGGCCGCCCGGCAGCTCCCGGTATTCGTATTCCTCCCGATGATAAGTTACGTCTATAAAGGGAGGGTTGAACTCCATTAACGGATCAATACTATCAAATATGGACTGGATATTCTGCCCCTTTAACGGAGGCAGTATCTCAAAGGAAAATTGGCATTTGCCGTTGGCGTTTTGTATATGTTCGGTTACTTTCATAGCCCCAAATCCGCCGCGGCGGAGGAATTGTTATCGTTAATATTCATATTTTCGTATCTTATCATCTTCGATTAAGTGCTAAATAGCCACTCCCATTGGAATTCCCCCTTCGGGGGTTAGGGGGCTTAATCTGCTATATTTGGATTGAGCCATTTTGTAGCTTCTTCGGTGCTTATGTTTCGTCGTTTCGCGTAATCGGCTACCTGGTCTTCTTTTACTTTGCCAAGGCCGAAATACTTGCTTTGCGGATGCGCGAAATAATACCCTGACACCGATGATGCCGGCCACATGGCAAGGCTTTCGGTAAGCTTTATTCCAATTTGGCTTTCCACATCCAGCAACTGCCAAATGGTTTTCTTTTCGAGGTGGTCGGGGCAGGCAGGATAGCCCGGTGCCGGACGTATACCCTGGTATTCTTCTTTTATCAGGTCATCATTCGATAAAATCTCCTCCGATGCATAACCCCATATTTCCTTACGTACCTTTTCGTGCAGATATTCGGCGAAGGCCTCAGCTAAACGGTCACCCAGCGCTTTCGCCATAATAGAATTATAGTCGTCGTGGCTTTTCTCGAATTCCGCCGCTTTTTCATCCACGCCAAAACCGGTAGTAACTGCAAATGCTCCCATGTAATCCTGCTTGCCAGAATCTTTAGGTGCGATAAAATCAGCTAATGCGATGTTTGGAGCGCCTGCTGTTTTTTTTGATTGTTGGCGTAAACTCAAAAACTGAACCCTAGCCCCCCCCGCCCCCGAAGGGGGAGCTCCTGACTCGGATGTTAGTTTGTTTGCGGCTGAGTGGATTCCCCCTTCGGGGGTTAGGGGGCTTAATTCAATATCATCATCATTCACAGTATTTGCCGGAAAGATCCCGTAGACACCCTTTGCTTCAAACCAATTCCCGTCTACAATTTGCTTCAGCATTTCCTGCGCATCCGCGAAAAGCGCTTTGGCCTGCTCGCCTACTATCTCATCCTCAAGGATGCGGGGGTATTTGCCGTGCAGGTCCCACGTCTGGAAAAATGGTGTCCAGTCGATGTAGGGCACAAGCTCTTCCAGCTTTGGGTAAATGGTTTTCGTCCCGGTGAAATTCGGTTTTACAGGATCGAACTCCAGTTGCAGTTTATTCTTGCGGGCTTCTTCTATAGTCAGGAAATCCTTGTCACGCGAACGGTTCAGGTAGCCTTCCCGTAATTTGTCGTATTCCTCGCGAAGGTTTTTAGCATAATCGGTTTTTGTATTACTGTTCAAAAGATTGCCCGCGACTGTTACCGCACGGGAGGCATCGTTCACGTGTACTACGGTCTCGCGATACTGTGGCGCAATCTTCACGGCGGTATGCGCGCGCGATGTGGTCGCCCCACCGATCATGATTGGGATGCTTATGTTAAGCTTGTCCATCTCTTTGGCGAGGTATACCATTTCATCCAACGATGGTGTGATAAGCCCGCTCAGTCCGATGATGTCCACATTTTCCTTTACAGCTGTTTCAATTATTTTTTCCGGCGGCACCATAACGCCAAGGTCGATTATTTCGAAATTGTTACAGCCCAAAACCACCGCAACGATGTTTTTCCCGATATCGTGTACATCGCCTTTTACTGTTGCCATCAAGATCCTGCCCCGAGCCCCTCCAGAAGCCCCCCCCGCCCCCGAAGGGGGAGCTGACTCGGACGTTAGCTTGTTTGCGGCTAACTCAGACTCAATTTTTTCGAGAACTTCATTCAAGCGATAAATAACTTCCTCATTGGTAAAGCGTATTACTTTGTAACCTTGTTCCTCCAACCATTGCGTTCTCTCCGCATCACTTATAATATTTTCGGGTAATTGATGAATAAGCCCATCGACTTCAATGATCAGATTTTCTTTTATACAAATGAAATCTGCAATGTAGTTTCCAATTATGTGCTGTCTCCTGAACTTATACCCTTCAAGCTTCTTGCCGCTTAATTGCTCCCACAAAACCTTTTCAGCTTCCGTAGGCACATTTCGCATCTGTTTGCAAAACTCTTTAAGCAATCCATAATTAACAGGATTTGCCGTCCTCCAATTTACGCCCTGCTTGGAAGCTCCCCCTTCGGGGGCGGGGGGGGCTTGTTTTGCCGCTTCAATATATGGCAATAGATACGCCACCGCTTTTTTCATTACCCTGGCCGACTTCACCACCTGGGGAAGGAACATCTTGCCGCTTCCGAACAGGTCGCCCACTACATTCATGCCTGCCATTAGGTTAACCTCTATTACTTCAATGGGCTTTGCTGCCAGTTGGCGTGCCTCCTCGATATCGGTTTCTATGAATTCATCGATGCCTTTTACGAGGGCGTGGGTTATCCTGTCCTGTACCGGGAACGAACGCCATTCCTGCGCCTGTTTCTCGTTGGCTTTTACATCCCCTTTTACATTTTCGGCGAATGCCAAAAGCCTTTCGGTGGCATCATCCCGGCGATCGAGGAGTACGTCCTCTACGTGCTCTAATAATTGTTTGTCTATTTCGTCGTATACTTCAAGCATTTCAGGATTTACGATACCCATGTCCATCCCGTGCTGTATGGCGTGATACAAAAATGCTGAGTGCATCGCTTCACGTACCCTGTCATTCCCACGAAAGGAAAACGACACGTTGCTTACCCCGCCGCTTACGTGGGCATAGGGGAGATTAGTACGAATCCATTTTGTAGCCAGGAAAAAGTCGAGCGCGTTGGTGCGGTGTTCTTCCATCCCGGTTGCTACGGGGAATATGTTCGGGTCAAAAATAATGTCCTCGGGTGGAAAGCCTACTTTATCCACCAATATGTCATAGGAACGTTTGCAAATCTCAATGCGCCTGTGGTAGGTGTCGGCCTGGCCATCTTCATCAAAAGCCATAACGATCACGGCAGCGCCGTAACGCTTCACTTTTCTCGCATGGTCGATGAACGCGGCTTCGCCTTCCTTAAGGCTAATAGAATTCACCACACTTTTTCCCTGCGTTACTTTCAGGCCAGCCTCAATGATCTCCCATTTGGAACTGTCAATCATCACAGGCACAAGGGCTATATCGGGTTCGGCCGCAATGAGGTTGAGGAACTTGGTCATGGCATACATGCCGTCGAGCATACCCTCGTCCATATTAATGTCGATGATCTGCGCGCCGCCTTCTACCTGCGTACGGGCAATGTCGAGCGCTTCCTCGTATTTTTCTTCTTTTATTAAACGCAAAAACTTGCGGGAGCCGGTAACATTGGTGCGTTCGCCAACGTTTATAAAGTTGCTTTCAGGAGTAACGATAAGGGGCTCAAGTCCTGAAAGTCTTAAATACCTAGCCCCTCCCTTACCCGAAAGCCCCCTAACCCCCGAAGGGGGAATTGCTGACTCAAACGTATCACGTTTATTATTTATATCATCAGCCATTATTTATTTTCATTTATAAATTTAACATCCGAGTGAAGCTTAGTTCCCCCTTCGGGGGCTAGGTGGCGTGGTGCGTAATGCGAAGCTACATCAGCTATGAGACGAATGTGATCCGGCGTTGTTCCGCAGCATCCGCCAATTATATTAATAAGATTGTCATCCAGATATTCTTTAATCAATTGCTGCATCTCCTCAGGCGTTTGGTCATATTCGCCAAAAGCATTGGGCAATCCCGCGTTAGGGTGTGCCGATATGCTGAAAGAGGTGTTATGCGCAAGGCGTTTCAGGTACGGCTTAAGCTGGTCGGCACCAAGGGCACAGTTGAAGCCCACGCTCAATAGTGGCAGGTGCGATATGGAAATAAGGAATGCCTCTACCGTTTGTCCTGATAGCGTGCGACCCGAAGCATCTGTTATTGTGCCGCTTACCATTACGGGAATGTCGATGCCTAGTTCGTCCTTCACTTCTTCAATGGCGAAAAGCGCGGCTTTGGCATTCAGTGTGTCGAATATGGTTTCTACCAAAAGCACATCCACCCCTCCATCGATCAGCGCTTTTACCTGTTCTTTGTAGGCAATACGCAGATCATCGAATGTCACGGCACGGAAGCCGGGGTCATTCACATCGGGACTCATGCTTGCGGTACGGTTGGTTGGCCCTATCGAACCGGCAACAAACCTCGGCCTGTCGGTAAACTCATCTGCTGCCTCACGTGCAATCTTCGCCGACTCATAATTCAGTTCGTAAACTAAATCTTCCATGTGGTAGTCGGCCATACCTATTGTGGTGCCGGAAAAGGTATTGGTCTCCACAATGTCGGCACCGGCTGCAAAATACTGGCGATGCACATCTTTTACGGCTTCGGGCTGGGTAAGGGAAAGCAGGTCGTTGTTTCCTTTTAGCGGATGCGGGAAATCCTTAAAGCGCTCCCCACGGAAATCTTCTTCCGAAAAGTTGTGGCGCTGCAGCATAGTGCCCATGGCGCCGTCGAGTACGAGTATCCGATTTTTTATTGCTTCTTGTATGGACATCAGTTAAGAGTTTAAGGTTTAAAGTTTAAGGTTGTTACCGTAAACCATAAAATTTTCGAAGCGAAGACGGGAATTGAACCTGTGACCTCAGGGTTATGAATCCTGCGCCCGGGCAAAACGCGCTTTCGCATTGTTTTACTAAAATGTCATCAAAAATGGAGTGGGAAATACCGTGAAGTATTTCGTGTGTTATCTATCCGCGCGTGAGCTTGGTAGAATTTAGCACCTTCTTTAAAGATAAAGGGTTGCTAAGGCTTCATCGGGTCTATTCCCTCTGCCTTTCGTGATAACGGTTCAGTGTGTAAAAGAACAGTACAAAGTAATGGAATAAATTACTATTTTACAAATATCTTTTTGCCTCCAAAAATTATACATTTACACAGTTTTGGAATAACAGAAGAATTCCATTTTGCGGTACCGCACGAAAAATCAATTACAAAATGAAAACATTCAAGTCTTATTTAAATGCATCGGTTGCCGAAGACCGTAACCAGTTCCACATCATCGTAATCGGCGATGCATCCGATATCGAAACTGCAGAAGAAGGGATATGGACAGAAAGCGGCATAATGGACTACTGGAAAAGAGCCGAGAAACCGGATGGAGACAATGGCCCTATAAACCTTCACCTGGCCCGAAAAAAGCACGTGAACACCAAAATGCGGAAAATATCATGGCATGTGAATGGCTTTAAAAATGATAAGAATGCAGTGAACAATAACATGAACGGTGTAGAGAGCGCACGCACAATTGCCAATGCGGTTTTAAAACTGCCTGCAGGAAAAACATTGGAAACTACACCCAATGAAAATGCCGCCGCACTTTTAGCGAATGTGGATTACCTGCCGAACAAGTGTAAGATATTTGTTTTTAAGGTGGTGGAAAATAAGTAATCATTTTTTCACGTTGTTGCGATCAGATACCGCAAATACAGATATCCGGTTATGAAAACCCTGCGACGATTGCTACTGCTGCTTTTGGCTGTCACCCTGCCCGACTGTACCAATGCGCAAACCCTGCCCGCAAACGACCCAATTGTGATTACCATATCCCAACTCCCCGAAGCATCTGTAACCAATGCCGTTAAGAAAATGGAGAAGGATGAAACGCTGGAAATCAAAAGGGAGAAAGGCAAAATCATAGCTGTTACGTATTTCCACCTGCCGGAATGCGGGAACTATACGGCATCCGCCAAGGTAAAGAACGATTCAATCATCATCACCGTCAACAATTCCAAACGATGCGACGGGAACAGCAAATACTACAAGCTTGAGGCACTAATTGACAATCCAAAGAATATCCAATTCAAAGTTTGGGTCGACCCTGCTTTTATTTTCCTTACAGAAGGCGAAAGTATAGAAACTTTTAGGGATAAGTATTTGCTTGGCGACATTGATGGTGATAAAATAAAAGACAGTGTTACCATAGAATATGACCGTGTGGTTGATGCCAACGATTCCGTATCCGGAGATTGTGGGCGCGGGACGTGCTACATGACCGCTAAATTCGGTAAAGGCATCCCGGATATTACCGAATTCATGTGCTATGGCATGAGCATTGAGCCGCTATCCGACCTGAATGGAGATGGGAGGGAAGAGATTATCATGGGTACTTACTACTCCCACGGCTGCTGCCACACCATGCAAATATTGAGCTACGATGGCAAAAAATGGAACCGCTTAGCTGAAGCCCGTACCTTTAATGACGAAGAACCCGATGCTTCCCGGGTGATAAAGAAGGGAGGAAGCTATTATCTGCATTATAAAGATTGGGACGATGAAAACGCAGATATTACAGAGAAAAAGATAAAAATTAAAATTAGATAAGCTCAAATATTCCCTGAGAATAAATATTCCAACAAAACAGCATAAAATAAAAACCCTGCCACAGTTGCGACAGGGTTTTACCAAATATAACAAACAAACCAAACACATGAATTCTTAAGCAGCTTTTCGCCTTTTCTCTGCCACATCCAGTATAGCATCAAAAAGGGCATCGGCTGCGGCCTCTTTTCCGGCAGTTCCTGTGGCAACCGACCGGTATTCTAATCCCCTCAATTCTGCAAGGAACTGTACGCCCTTCTCAAAATTATCAGGAAGGTATTGCAGGCTATCGTTTACCGTCACAATACTGAATCCGCTCTTTACCAGGTCGGGATATTCAGCTGCAAGGGCTGCGCTGGCGGTAGCATCTACCGCGATGATATTCTCTACGTTGTTCTCCATCAGGTAATACAAAACATCCTCCAGCTTAAAGGGTATGGCAAACTGTATAAAGTTGGCCTCCCAGGAGTAGTTGGCGCCTTCTTTTTCAAAAAACGCAACGGTAGAGTTGGTAATTACCGGAAACCTCAGGTCGAGCTTACGCTCCAGCACGAGTTCTTTCCGTTCTTTCAATACTTTATTAATGAGAGCGCTTCCGGTGTTTCCTATTCCGAACAGCACTATGTTTATCCTTCTGGCCATAGCTAAATAATTTAAAAAAAGAAACTGCCTTTGGGGATTGCCCGAAGGCAGCTCTTTCACAAACAAACAAAAAACAACTTAAAACAAATTATGGATTGTATAAAACACCTGCCGCTTACGGCTAAACAGGTGTTTCGGGTTAGTTTACCTTTAATTATACGTGTACTCTTTATACAGCGTGAGGTTTACAGGCGTGGAGTTCACGAGGCTGTCGTAGGCGGGGCTACGCAGTTGTACCTCTTTCATCCAGCGCTGTAGCGCATCCAGGGGTGCCGTAGATGCGGGCTTCAGGGTAATTTCGATCCTGTCGAAACCATGCCTTGCCTTTTTATCCTGATTGTTTTCAAGGCTTCCGATAATCTCCACCTGAAGCGAACGCAGCGTGATGCCCTGTTCGGCGGCCACCTCCTGCCCAAGGGCATTAATGCAGCCTGCAAATCCGGCAAGGATATATTCGTAAGGATTGGGGCCTTCTAGTTCGGGGTACTTTTCATTTTGGTTCATCCTCAGGTTGGCATTGAGGGTCTTTACTACAAACTGGCTGTTGTTGCCGGTATAGCCGAGTACATTGATGTGGGTTTTCATGATTGTGAGTTTTGATTAATGACTGAACTTGCTGTAACAAAAAAGGCCCTTCCGGGATTGCTGCCGAAAGGACCTTATCTGAATTTGAATAAAACTAAAGATTAAGACGTTCTTTCCGGCGGCAGCGAATACATACAGTACATCCATGTAAAACAGATGTGCTGGTTATGCGACGATGTGCGGTTAATTGATCTCATTTTTTCTTTTAAATTGTAAAACTATTTTTAATAAAAAAGCCCCTGCTTTTGATTGCAGGGGCCGTTGTATGATATGTCGGTTAAAGACTTTACGATCATGCAATAACGGCCCCTGCGGAATGATTCCACATAGAACAACGATATTGACAGATAAAAGAATTCATTATTTTGCGTTTTAGCTTTCACAAACTTCGACACTATTTTTAAGATACGCAAGTATAATTTTTAATTTTAACAGAAATCGATTGCGTACAATTCTGTAGATGTTATCATTATGCGATTGTAATGCCATTCCGATCGTTTAAAGGCAATAAAACAATTCGGATTTCAGTTTACAGTATAACCTAAACCAACCATTATGCGCAAAATTTTACTTTTGGCTGTACTTGTTACGGCCACTTCTTTCGCACAGGATTACCCGTTTCTTCATTCTTTTAAAAGAACGAGTATGAGTGTCCTTGCCGATTATCTAAATACCCTGCCGGTATCGGGCCGGGACAGCTTAATCAATTTGCTGCCGTATTACAAAGAAAACGGTACTTTGGTTCGCAAGGCCTACGCCGATTCCCTGTCAAAAACCAAAGATTTTTACAGATATACCACAAGGGTATACAAAGACAGCCTTGTGAATACATTCGCATACGTGATCCATTGGCGTTCGGATGATGAAATGGAAGCCAACGGGAAGCAATGGAAAAAAAACAGCGAGGATGATGAGAAAAACCGTAAAAAGTTATTAGGATCGACACTTTATGAGCTAGAGTTGGCCGATATGGATGGTAATACCCATACTTTGGAAAGCTTGTCGGGTAAGATTATAGTGATTGACTTTTGGTTCGTGAATTGCGCTGCCTGTATTAAAGAGATGCCGGAGCTTAACAAATTACGGGAGGATTTGGGCACGGAGGCCATAGCATGGTTTGGTGTTACCTTTGATAAGAAAGAGAAAGTTGAAAAATTTCTTGAAAAGGTAAATTTTGATTTTACAGTTATACCGGACAGCAAGCACATCGTAGATCGTTTCAACATAAATTTTTTCCCGACAACCCTAATCATTAGCCCCGAGCATAAAATTGTTTATACAGGTAAGCTGGGCCCTATGTCGGGGAGAACCGCGGAAATTAAAAAAATGCTGAAAAAAGTAGTAAAGGAGAATAAGAAAAAAGTGAAGAAAGGAGTTGTAGCCGGTCCAATTGAGAGACAGTAATAATTCTGTATTAAGTTTTTTTTAACATATCAGGGTTGGCATAATAATTTTCCTATTTTTGGGCAAACCTTACAACCATGCGCAAAAGGATTGCTGCCCTGCCAATAATAATTGCCCTTATGGGGCTGTACGCCGAATTATGCTTTACTTCTCCGGGGCATATAGCTACCTGGAATTTGTATTTGAGAGATGTATGCATGTTCCTGAAGCTTGGTTTTATAGAGGATCACAGGTTCTTCGAGGATATAAATTACTACAACGTATCGTTTTATGCGATATTACTTACCGGTGGTATCATCCATTTGATAAGCCGTAAGGAGAGCCGGTTAATCCGGTTTGTTTTGTCGGTCATATTGCTGTCAAAAGCTATTACATTGTTTTTTACAGTTATTTACATTCCGTTTAATTTACCGTGGATGGCTGAGCACTTTAATTGGGCCATAGTGTTGGCGTATATGCTTTGGCACCTGTTGTGCATTTGGGTTTGCTGGAGCATATTAGACTATTACCGGAAAAATACTGAGATTGCCGTTGTGACCAAAACTTATGGTGATACCGAACAGAGCATCATTACAGAGTCGCTGCGCCGCCAGCGCTTCATGAATTTTGTTGTTGATTCTATTGTATTTATTGTAGTCTTTTTTCCTGTGCTGAAAGACCTCATACGTATTGAAGCGGTACGGGAATTTCTGGAACCCCTCCAAAATACATTGGGGCAAAGGCTGGTACTATACTTTATCTGCGCGATCATGCAGATTATGTACTACATGCTTTTTGAAGGCATATTTCAGGCTACCCCGGGAAAGCTCCTTACCGAAACCCGTGTGGTTACAGACAATGGAGGAAGGCCTGTGTTTGGAAAGTTATTCACCCGTACCATCTCCAGGTACGTACCTTTTGAGTCGCTTTCGGTACTCTTTTCGCGTGGATGGCACGACGATTGGTCCGATACTTATGTCGTGCAGGAAAAGAGGGAAGGAGTGCACGGCGGCTACTACTTTCTTTTAATCCCATTGTTCCTGTTTTTAGGAATAGGGGGTTATTTGGGCCTTGAGTCATATAAGAAGCATCAGGCAGAACAACGCGATATAGAACAGTTTAAAGAAACAAGGGACAGGATCGAAGAAAGCCTTGATAAGCTTACAATTGATCATGTTATTACGATTAGCACAGGATATGGCCGCCCTGTTTACCTGAAGCCGGAAACGATCTACAAAGACTCAATTGATTTTGTCTACACCGATGGCGGGCATCTTTCGGCCCTCGATGATGAACGGCGCGAATTAGAGAATATGCTTCTCGATCCTGAAGGGCTGCTTGGCAGGATAACCCTGACAAATAAAGAGCTTTCAGAAGCAATTTTAAAGGAATATAACCCTGATATTAAAAAGGAATACAGCCTTATAGGGACTATTGACCTGTTGAAGGATGGCAATTTGTACTACATTGTAAATGTTGAGCAGTGGTATGGGCCAAGCCTGTCACTGGACAACGACATTTATAGCCCAACGTCGGACGGCAATACAATTGCAATGAGTTTTAAAAATGTTGGCTGGCCTGCTGAAATAGTTAAAATTGAAAACATGGGAGATAAGGTGAAATGGCCGGCACTGCCTTTGGAACTTAATAGTTCGGATTACATGAAAAATACGCAGATACTTGGTACTGGGGAAGATATTGAAAACATCGATACCGATTTTTCTGTAAAAGATGAACTCGGCCGGATACAGGTTTACAATGTCAAAGGTGAGGCCATAGGAAAGGATGGCCTTAAAATGACAAGGGTAAAATAATGCGGCTAAGGTTACTATATGTAATACTGCTCTCTGCCACGGCTTTTGCACAGGAAATGCCCAACGGCAAGTTTAGTGTGGATGCCAATTATTTTTACGGCAACCTCATTCCGCACCGAAAGTCGATACAACACCTTATCACGGCGCATCCCGAAGGTGTGATTATCGGTTTTAACCGAAAGACCTTTGGCGATGAGAAATGGCAGGAACGCTACAACTATCCCGACTATGGCTTCTCGTTTCATTATCAGGATATGAAAAATGAAATGCTTGGTGATATGTACGGACTGTACGGGCATTACAGTTTTTATTTCTTTAAAAGGTATTTGATGCTCCGTATAGGCCAGGGCCTTGCCTACAACACCAATCCGTACGATCGTAATACCAACTTTCGCAACTATGCTTATGGCGCGCACCTCATGCCGTCGACTTATTTTATGTTAAATTTCAACAAGGCCGATATCTGGGAGGGATTGGGCATACAGGCAGGTCTTTCGTTTATCCATCATTCCAATGCAAGTATGAAAGCGCCCAATACCAGTACCAACACATTTGCCGCAAACGTGGGCCTTAATTATACCTTCGGGCGTAGTGAAGAGTACCGTTATGTTTCGGAAAAAGATACGGTGGCGTATAGCGAGCCCATACGATATACAATAGCTATCAGGGGAGGGGTGAATGAAAGCGACATCATTGGCAGCGGGCAATATCCGTACTATGCCTTTTCGGTTTATGCTGATAAGCGCTGGAGCCGTAAGAGCGCTTTCCAGCTGGGCGCAGAAGTATTCTGGCCGGAATACCTCAGGGAATTTATCCGTTTTAAATCGATCGCCTATCCGGAAGAAAATGTGGATGGCGGCACCGATTACCGTAAAATAGGAATGTTTATCGGGCACGAATTGTTCGTGAACAGCATTTCGATTGAAACACAGGCGGGGTATTACGTCTATTCGCCCTTCGATGCTACAGGAAAAATGTACCAGAGGGTGGGAATGAAGTATTACATTAACAATAAGATATTTGCGGGCGTGGGACTCAAAACCCACGGTGCCAAGGCAGAGGTAATGGAATTTACAGCGGGGATAAGGCTATGATAAAAAAAATCGGGAAAATAGTGCTGCTTCTGCTGTTGCTGAACGTAATGTCGTGTAACAGTGACCTTGCTCCGGAATGCTTTACGGCCATGGGTGATGAAATAACCTATGAGGTTGAGGTGGGCGAATTCAGCAGTATCCATATTTCGCCGGGAATAGAGTTGGTCATTAAACAGGGACAAGAACAGAGCGTCACCATAAAAACAGGAAAGAATATAAAGCAGCACCTTTCAACGGAAGTTAAAAACGGCGAGCTTTGGCTGGAGAATGCCAATAATTGCAACTGGGTGCATACCTATAAAACCACTACAGTATATGTAATTATACCTAACCTCGAAAAGATCTACTCGGCATCACAATTTGCGGTAAAATCAGATGGCATACTGGTTTTTCCAAACCTTACACTGCAATCCGGTATTTTCAGTGAAACGGCTTCGGGTACTTTTGAACTGGAACTGGATTCTGATACTGTGACAATCCAGGATAACCAGTCGGCCTATTTTGTGTTGTGGGGAATAATAGATAACCTTTCGGTGAATTTTTATTCCGGGGACGCACGTTTTGACGGAAGCAACCTTGATTTGCAAAAACTTCAGATATTCCATCGCAGTTCCAACGACATTATCGCAAAAGTGCAGCAGGAGGTTACCGGCACACTTTACTCCACAGGCAATCTTGTGCTAAAAAACCATCCGTCCATTGTTGACGTGGAAAGGCTGTATAGCGGAAAGGTGATTTATTAGTAATGCATCGATAATGTTTACAGAAAACTGTGACTGCGTTTGAAAACTACTTACTTTTTCTTCGTCATTTCCCTGAATACAGTTTCAAGATTTTTGCCTTTAAGGGAAAGCTGTAAAGTTTTCAGGCCGTTTTCCTGTGCAAAGTCGAATAGTACCGGGCGCATATCATCTTCGGTTTCAAAGGCGAGTTCCCAGATATTGCCGCGCAGGTTTTTAGCTGAAACAAGGTTGGGCAGTGTCTGCAGCATTTCGGTATCGGTAGCTTTGTCAAATTCCACTTCGATCACCTGGCCGAGCCTGTCGCCTTTTACGAGCGACTTCAGTTTTTTATCGGTTACGATCTTGCCGTGATTAATGATAATTACGCGGTCACAGATGGCTTCTACTTCCTGCATAATATGGGTAGACAGGAATACTGTTTTGTCTTTGCCGATATTCTTTATCAGGTCACGTATCTCTACGATCTGGTTGGGGTCGAGGCCTGTTGTAGGCTCATCGAGTATCAGTACTTCCGGGTCGTGCAGCAGGGCAGAGGCAAGGCCGACACGCTGGCGGTATCCTTTGGATAGTTCGGCTATTTTCTTGTGTGCTTCGGGGGTAAGGCCGGTAAGGGCGATCACTTCGTCAATGCGGGATTTTTTCACTTTATACACATCGGCATTAAAGGCCAGGTATTCCCTCACATAAAGGTCGAGGTACAGCGGATTATGCTCCGGCAGGTAGCCAACAGACTTCTGTACGGCTTTCGGCTGTTCCGAGACATCGTTGCCGTTTACCAAAGCCTCGCCTTCATCGGCATTAATGTAGGTGGTAAGGATCTTCATAAGGGTAGATTTACCGGCGCCATTAGGTCCGAGAAAACCTACGATCTCTCCTTTATTAACGGAAAACGAAACGGCATCGAGCGCTTTCTGCGTGCCGTAACTTTTTGAAACATCCTTAACGTCTATAGACATAGCCTCTGATTTTGAACAAAAGTAATAATTCCGAAGTCCAAATCGCAAATTCCAGTCACAATTTCCAAATTGACTTGTTGGACTTCTCCATATACAGCTTCGGCGTTTTATTTCTCCAAATACGCTAAATTTGCATTATGGAGAAAATGGAAAACAACAGCGGACTGCGCCAATGGCTGGATGAACTAAACGTTGGGCGACCACTTGTTATTGCAGGGCCCTGCAGCGCGGAGACCGAAGAGCAGGTGCTGGATATCGCAAGGCAGCTGAAAGCGTTTGATATAAAAATATTCCGTGCCGGCATCTGGAAACCCCGTACACGTCCCGGAGGTTTTGAAGGTGTGGGTGCTATCGGCCTGAAATGGCTGCAAAAAGCCAAAGCCGAAACAGAGATGATGATGGCTGTTGAAGTTGCTAATGCCACCCATGTAAAACTTGCACTGGAGCACGATATCGACGTATTGTGGATAGGCGCACGCACTACCGTAAATCCATTTGCAGTACAGGAGATCGCCGAGGCCCTGCAGGGAAACGATAAGATTGTATTGGTGAAGAACCCCGTAAACCCCGATTTGGCCTTATGGCTTGGGGGGGTAGAACGCCTGTATAATGCGGGAATTAAAAAGCTGGGCGTGATTCACCGTGGTTTCTCCACCTACGAAAAGACGAAGTACCGCAACATACCTGAATGGCAGCTTGCAATCGAATTGCATGGCCGTTTTCCGGACCTGCCAATAATCTGCGACCCGTCACACATAACAGGTAGGCGCGATATGATTCAGCAGGTAGCCCAGCAGGCGCTTGACCTGAACTACGACGGCCTGATGATAGAAACACACAACGATCCTGATAAAGCCTGGAGTGATGCAGCGCAGCAGGTAACTCCGGAAATGCTGAAACAGATACTCGAAAGCCTTGTATTACGAAAAAAGACAGCCGAAGGGGAAGCTTTTAATGAAAACCTGGAAGCACTGCGGATCCGCATTGATGAATATGATTCCAAACTGGTACGCCTTCTTGGTGAAAGGATGCGTATTGCCGATGAAATTGGCAACTTAAAGAAAGAAAACAATGTTTCGGTGTTGCAGGCCAACCGTTGGAAACAGGTGCTTGAAAAGATGAAAGCGGAAGGGCTGCCTGAAAATCTCGGGGAGGAATTTATACTGAATCTTTTCCGGGCCATTCATCAGGAAAGTATTACACACCAGGAAAAAGTAATCAATGGGGAGAATCTAAAATAAAAGTTAAAATTTTTATTCCCAACACTTTCTTTGTGTTAAAATTCTTTGTAGTATAGCGTCCTGAAAAAACACCTAAACCACCTATCCTACAATGAAAAAAACAACTCAGATGTTGTTAGCCCTTATGCTTGGGCTCGGAACATTGAATGCGCAGAACAAAATTGAAAAAGTAAACATTTCCTACGGACAGGAATTGCCGGACGACAAGCAAACGCTGGTGCAGATACTTGGGGAAGCCAAAGGCAAGATCTACGGTATCGCAAACAGGAAAGATAATTACTTTCTTAAGATATTCGACGGCAAAAGCATGGCGCTGCTGTCTACCAAGGAAATAAAAATACCGGACCTTAAGGATAAAGAGGTAGAGTTTGAAAATGTATACCTGCTGAACGGGAAGCTGTATGTTTTGGGAAGTGTATACAACCGTAAAGAAAAAGCATACAGCCTTGTAGCCAACCCGCTTTCGGAAGAGGGCAAGCTCGGAACGGAAGGCACAGTACTTTTTAAAGTGGCTGTAGAGAAAAAAAGTGAAATGGGGAGTTTCTATTTCAGGACCACCCAGGACCAGGCAGGCCTTTTGGTAATGCACGCTACAAAACTTAAGAAGGAAGACGCGGTAAAGTACGAGATCAAATTCTTTGATGATAACCTTAAATCTATATTCGATACTACTGAAAAAGTGGTTTTTGAAGATGATAAGAAAAAGGATGTTACCTTCCACATACCGGATTTCCAGGTAGGGCTTAATGATGATATCTATGTTGTCGTAAGTGAGGGCTACAGGGATAAGAAGAACAAAAAGCGTGTAGAAACCTTTGAAGTACATGCTTACAAGAACAGCAATGGCTATAAGAAAGAAGTGATCACGATCAATTCGCACGGACAGTACCCGCTAAACTGCCAGATCGTGCCATCGGGCAATGAACTGCACCTTATGGGCTTTTACCTTAGCGTTCGCGAAAGCGGAAGGGTAAACAACGACCTTGAAGGCGTGTATGCCGCAACCATCGACCTGAAAACGAATACAACTACAAGCCTTAAGTTTAATGAGCTTGACTATAAAACCAAAGTAAAACTTATTGGTGAGAGAAGGGCCAGGAAAGGTAAAGATGTTCCGCCGCTTTATAACATTATTCATGTGATTGGCAGGGCTGATGGCGGAATGATCATGCTTTCGGAATACCAGACCGTGTATGTTGGTCAATCGAGTGGTCTTGCTATAGCAGGCATAGGTGTGGGAGTAACGCCGATAACCTATACCAAGAACGAGATCATTGTAACTTCACTTGCACCCGACGGTTCGCACGAATGGAGCAATGTAGTGCCAAAAGAGCAGGAAGCATCGGTAAGTACTATGTTTGTTGGCCTCGCATTTGGCGGCGGTGGCGGCAACTTCTCTGTTGGGGGAGCCATTACAATTCCGATCGCCCAAATGGGCAGCGGCCCGGAATATCTTGGGGCATTGCCTATCTATAAGAATGGAGAGCTGAGTATAATGATAAACGATAACATTAAGAATAAAGGCGTAACCGATATCGAAAAAATCAAATCGATGGGCAACTACAACAAAGCAGTGCCATCGTTGTTTATATTCGATAAAAACGGGAACATCACGCGTAAAGATCCTGAAGAAGCTGTAAAAGACGGGCTTGTGTTAAGGCCGGGCGTGAGCTATGAGGTATCTGATAGCGAATATCTGATTTATTCTGCCAGGAAAAAGAGTGATAAGCTGGGCAGGATGGTTTTGGAAGATTAACCAATCCTTTCTTTATATACCAAAATGCCGCTGAAGTACAGCGGCATTTTTATTTGCCATTTTTTAAGAAACACAAAGCAATGAGATTAGTATCTTTGCGGCATGACAGGACTGGTTTATAAATCTACAGGAAGCTGGTATACCGTAAAAACGGAGGAAGGCGTAACCTATGAATGCCGTATTAAGGGCAAATTCCGGATTAAAGGAATTAAAAGCACCAACCCGGTAGCCGTAGGCGATATTGTTGATTTTGATCTTGACGAAACGTCTGATGCTACGACAGGCATAATTGTAAAGATACACGACCGAAAGAATTACATCATCCGGAAATCGGTAAACCTCTCCAAGCAGGTGCATATCATAGCATCCAATATCGATAAGGTATTCCTGTTGGTTACCATTAATAACCCGCCTACTACTACCAGCTTTATCGACCGTTTCCTGGTTACTGCCCAGGCATACGGCATAGAGGCCATACTGGTTTTTAATAAGATCGATACTTTTGATGATGCCATGCTGGATGAACAGCTTTACCTGCAATTTATTTACAGCAGGGTGGGCTATAAATGCCTGCGGGTATCGTCTACACAACAAAAAGGTGTAGACGAATTAAAGCTGGAGATGAAAGGGTGTGTGAGTATGTTTTCCGGACACTCCGGTGTAGGGAAATCGACACTGATCAATACGCTGCAGCCATCGCTTAGCCTTAAAACAAAGCAAATTTCCGAACAGCATGCCCAGGGGCAGCACACCACTACTTTTGCCGAAATGTTCGACCTTGACTTTGATGCCAAAATTATCGACACTCCCGGTATACGCGGTTTTGGAGTGGTAGAAATGGGTAAGGACGAACTGGGCGATTATTTCCCTGAGTTTTTTGCGCTGAAGGCCGATTGCAAATTCAACAACTGCCTGCATAAGGACGAACCCCATTGTGCCGTAAAAGAAGCCCTGGAAAACGATGAAATAGCATGGTCGCGCTATCGCAGTTACCTCCAGATGCTGGAAGGTGATGATGAGCATTACCGTACCGATGTTTATGCTGACGGTAAAAATAATCCGGAGGAAGCGGAATGAGGGCAGTACTACAGCGCGTAAGTGAAGCATCGGTAACCATTTCGGATAACAGGGTAGCAGAGATACAGCAGGGACTTCTCATTCTTGTGGGAATAGAAGATGCCGATACGCATGAAGACATCAACTGGCTTGCCGCTAAGATATCGAAGCTCAGGATATTTGGAGATGCCGAAGGCGTGATGAACCTCTCTGTACAGGATATCGGGGGGGATGTGATCGTTGTGAGCCAGTTTACCCTGCATGCCGCCACCAAAAAGGGCAATCGTCCCTCATATATTAAAGCTTCCAAACCCGAAATTGCCATTCCGCTTTATGAAGCTTTTGTAGTTAAAATGGAGCATGAACTTGGAAAAAAAGTGCAGACCGGTGTGTTTGGTGCCGATATGAAAGTCGCGCTTGTAAATGATGGTCCCGTGACAATAATTATTGATACTAAAAACAGGGAATAAATTTTGATTCTTTCCAAAATCGCCTACTTTTGGAGAAAATAAAATTTAACATGTTTTTAAGATTTTTCCTGATTTTGATGTTGTTAGTGCAACAGTATGCCGTTGCGCAGGAAATAGTGCCGGCCACCCCGATTCCCGATAATTTAAAAGAGAATGCCAATGCTGTTATACGCCTTGACAGGACGGAAATAACCATATCGTCACGGAAATCTATGGCGATAAAAAAAACACGTATCGTAACCATCCTGAATGATAACGGGCTGGGCTACATGCAGGCGTACGAGCAGTTTGACAAATCTACATCCGTAAATAGTATAGAGGCGCTAATCTATGATTCCAATGGCAAGCAGATTAAAAAAATAAAAAGGAAAGATTTTAAAGAACGTGCCATTTCGGAAGGTTCCATTGTGACGGATGGCAGGGTAGTTTACCTGGATTATACCCCCATCCAGTACCCTTTCACGATGGTATATACCAGCGAGGCCAAAACATCCAATACGGTATTTATTCCGCAATGGTCGCCCGTAGAAGGGCCTTATGCTTCAGTTGAGAAAAGTATACTAAGCATTACCTGTAATCCCGATTTGGGATTCCGCCATAAGGAATATAATTTCGACGCGCATCCGATACAAAAAGAAGAATCGGCCAATAGCCTTACACTTACAGCCGAAAACATACCGGCTTCCAAATCCGAGGATTTAGCTCCTTCTTTCAGGAAGACGGAGCCGCACGCGCTTTTTAGCCTTACCCGTTTTAACCTTGAAGGTGTAGATGGCCAGGTGGATAGCTGGGCTTCTTTCGGGGCCTGGGTATATAGCAATCTCCTTACGGGTACCGATGAGCTTTCGCCCGAAACGCAGTCTAAAATAAAAGCCCTGGTTGGCAATGAAACCGACCCGCTAAAAAAGGCAAAGCTGGTCTACGAATATGTACAGGGAAAAACACGCTACATAAGCATACAGCTGGGTATTGGCGGCTGGAAGCCCATGCTTGCCAAAGATGTGGACAGGCTGGGGTATGGCGACTGTAAAGCGCTGACGAACTATACAAGGGCGCTGCTTAAGGCGGTTGGTGTAGACTCGTATTACACCATTGTGTATGGCGACCGGAACAAACGCAGCCTAACGGAAGACTTTGTGAGTATGCAGGGCAACCACGTAATCCTGGCAATTCCGCATGAAGGTAAAATGGTATGGCTGGAATGTACCAGTCAGGTAGCGCCATTTGGTTTTCAGGGTGATTTTACCGACGACAGGATGGTACTTGTGGTAAAGCCTGATAAAGGGGAAATGATTCGTACCGCTGTGTATGATGCAAAGGGTAATACCCAGGTGTCTGCAGGCAGCTACACCATAAGTGAATCGGGAGCAATTGCCGGAAGTGTGGTAATCAATTCCCGGGGCATACAATACGATAACAGGTATACCCGGGAACTAAGGTCTAAAGATGAGCTGCAGGACATCTATAAATCGGCTTTCAGCAACATCAATAATCTTAAGTTGAAAAAGACCACCCTTAAAAATAATAAAGATATACAGGAATTTACCGAAGACATCCAGTTGGAAGCGGAAGGCTATTGCAGCAGGAGCGGCAACAGGATGATGTTTGCCGTGAATGCTTTCAATCCTGCCTCATATGTGCCGCAGCGTTACCGCGACAGGAAAAAACCTTTTGAAATAGCCAGGGGCTTTTTCGATTCTGATGAGATTACCATCAACCTGCCTCAGGGCTTCACTGTTGAAGCCAAACCGGAGAACACTACTATAACCGATAAATTCGGCGAATACAAAGCCGAATATTCTGTCGTGTCGCATACACAGCTGCTTTTTAAGCGCTCGCTACTGCTGAATAGGGGATATTATGAAAACACAGACTATGAGTCCTACAGGCAATTCAGGGAGAAGATCGCTAAAAACGACAATGCCAAAGTGGTACTGGTAAAAAATATGCAGTAATGTTCAGAATATTATTTTTAGCGCTTTTACTATCAGGATTTAATGCTTTTGCACAGGGTGTTGAGAAGCCTAAAGCTGTAACGACAGAGGAACTCACGGAGACAATGCACCCGAAAGACAGCGGTGCTGTAGCGGCATATAAATACAGGTATGGTAAAACATGGTTTGAAAGGAATAACAATGGCAGCTGGACTATGATCACAGAGGTGTATACCCGTCTCAAAATTTATAAGAAAGCAGGGTTGGAATATGCAAACAGCGAAATTGCTTATTATTCTGATACCCGCAGGGCCAAAGGCTGGTTTTCTGACGCGGTAACCTATAATCTTGCAGATGGTAAGATTGAGAAAACTCCTTTAAAAAAAGAAGGAGAGTTTAAGGAGGAAGTAGTTGAGGATTTTATCGTAAAAAAGATTGTAATGCCTAATGTGCGCGAAGGAAGCGTAATAGACTTTAAATACACAATACGCACTCCTTACTTTGTCCTTATAAACGACTGGTATTTTCAGTTTGCGATACCCGCCGATGATGTTAAATACGAATTGCTTATCCCCACATATTTTAAATATAATGTTTATACTACAGGTTTTGTTCCCATCGAGGAAAAGCTTGTTGCTTTTGTAAAGAACGATAAAAATGACGTTAGCGACCAGTTTCACAGCTATAAAGCCGTTGACGTTCCGGCATTAAAAAATGAGAAGTATGTAAACAATATTGAAAACTATACTGCGGTACTTAAGCACGAGTTCGCATCATTAAATCTGCCGGGTACCCCTACCGTGCGCAGGTCCGGTTCGTGGGAGAATATTGCAAAAGAGATTTACCTGCAGGACAGTTTTGGAAAAGAAATCGATAATAACACCTATTTTGTCAAAGATCTCGATTCTATAATAAAACCCGGGTATACGGCAAGGCAGAAAGTAGACAGCATATATGCTTTTGTGAGGGATAGAATGGAGTGGAACAAACGTGTGGGTTATTTTTGCAAAGATGGTGTTGTGAAAGCTTATACTGCAAAAAAAGGAAATGTTGCCGAGATAAACCTAATGCTTATAGCAATGTTGCGCCGTGCAGGTGTAGAAGCCAATCCGGTACTGGTGAGTACCCGATCTAACGGTATTGCAGTATTTCCCACTCCTATGGCCTTTAATTATGTTATCGTTGCGGCAAGCATCGGAGAGCATAATATACTCCTGGATGCTACCGGTAAATATGCTATGCCAGACATATTGCCGGAGCGGGTACTGAATTGGAATGGGAGGCTTGTGAAAAAAAACGGTGAAAGTGTTGAGATAGACCTTATGCCCAGGATAATTTCGCATGATAAAATAAATGTTGTGGCACAAATGGATGCTAATGGCAGTGTAAAAGGCCGCGCCCGAAACCTGCATTCAGAGTATATAGGCCACGTTTTAAAGGAGCTTCTCACGCTTGTAAGAAAAGAAGATTATATCGAAAAACTTGAATCGGCTCACGAGGGCGTTGTTATTAGCAATTATAAATTATTAAATGACAAAACCGCAGGGAAGATCTTAACGGAAGAGTATGATTTTGACGATACAATGGCAGCCGATGTACTGAATGATAAGATATATTTCAGTCCAATGCTATTCTTTTCCATGGATGAAAATCCGTTTCTTAGCGAAACGCGTAATTTCCCTATTGATTTTACCTATCCCGTACAGCAGCGGCACATGATCAATATCGCGTTGCCTGAAGGCTATAAAGTAGATCACCTCCCGGAGCAGATGATGCTAAGCTTGGAAGATAATATAGGAGCCTTTAGGTACAATATTACGGTTACTAACAACATTATACAGCTTTCCGCGACCTTTGAAATCAATTATGCGATAATCCCCCAACAGTACTATGCTTCGGTTAAAAAGTTTTTCCAGCAGATGATAGAAAAGCAGCAAGAGAAGATAGTACTTACCAAAGTTTAAAAAAACCAACCCATGAAATACCTTAAACTATTTGTACTATTTGTTGCGGCTGCTTTTTCTGCAGAGGCACAAAAATATGAGCTTGGCGAAGTGACCAAAGCAGAACTTGAAGAGAAGAACCACCCAAAAGACCCTTCCGCATCTGCGGCAATCCTTTTTAGTAAAGGCCAGACGTATATGAACTTTTCCGGCGGGGGATTTGACCTGGTAACCGAGGTGGACGTAAAGATTAAGATATACAATAAAGAAGGGTATGAATGGGCGAATAAAGAGGTAGCTTATTACAGCAGCGAGACATCAAAAGAAACGGTTGATATTTCGAAAGCTGTTACTTATAACCTTATTGACGGTGCCATAAAGAAGACGAAGCTGAAAAGCGAGGGTGAATTTGATGAAAAGGTAAATAAGTTCTGGAAGCAGAAAAAGATCGTGATGCCCGATGTAAAGGAAGGCAGTATCATCGAATACAGGTATACTATACGTTCGCCTTTCATAGAAACTTTCCCCGACTGGCAATTCCAGTATGGTATCCCGGTGAACCATTCTGAATATACTACCAGGGTACCCGAATATTATATGTATAATACCAATTTCAGAGGGTATTTCCCACCGAAAGTAACCAAAACGCAATCTGCTAAATCGTTTACCGTAACCTCAAAGGAAAGGACAGGGGCGTATGTAAGCAAGACCACTTTTTCTACGGATAAAATTGATTATATGGAGTCGCAGACGGTTTACACACTAAAAGACCTCCCTGCCATGAAGGATGAGAGCTTTGTGAACAACATCCTGAATTTTACCGCGGGTATTGAGCATGAGCTTACGATGATTAAATATCCTAACTCACAGGCAAAGACCTTTTCATCTTCCTGGGAAGATGTGGTAAAAACCATTTACAAGTATGACAGTTTTGGCCCGGAACTGGACAGGACATCCTATTTTGAAAAGGATATCAACGCATTGCTTGCCGGAGTTACTTCTCCTGCCGAAAAAGCAGCGGCAATATTCAGTTTTGTAAAGAACAGGATGAATTGGAATACCTATACAGGCTATTCCTGCGACGAAGGTGTGAAAAAAGCATATACCGATAAAACAGGCAACTGCGCTGAAATCAACCTGATGCTCACAGCGATGCTGCGCCATGCGGGCCTTGACGCCAATCCGGTACTGGTAAGCACACGCTCCAACAAAATCGCTTTATTTCCTAACAGGAGCGCTTTTAACTATGTAATAGCCGCGGTACAGATTGACGGAAAGACCGTATTGATGGATGCTACATCAAAATCGGCCATGCCGAATGTGCTGCCGCCGAGGGCCATAAACTGGGTGGGCAGGCTGATAAGGAAAGACGGAAGTTCTGAAATGATCGACCTTGTTCCGCAATCGAATGCCCGTGAAGTGGTAAACCTTTCCATCCAAATGGACGCTCAGGGTAAAGTGACCGGTAAGGCGCGCGACCAGTATTTTGACCATAAGGCCTATGGGTACCGTGATAAATATACCGGTGTAAACAAGGATAGCCGTATGGAGCAGCTTGAGAAAAAGTATGCCGGTATAGAGGTTACCGCGTACAACGTGCAAAATGATACCGATTTTTCGAAACCTGTAATAGAAGAGTTTGATTTTTCGCATACCGGAGTTGCCGAAGTGATAGGAGACAAGATTTACCTTAGCCCGATGCTTTTCCTTACGCAGAAAGAAAATCCTTTTACACAGGAAAAAAGGGAGTATCCTATAGATTTTGTGTATCCGAGGCAGGATAAGTTTATGATAAATATTATATTGCCGGAAGGCTATGTGGTAGAATCTGTACCGGCTCCTGTGAACCTTGTGATGGAAGAAAATATAGGAAGTTTTAAGTACAATATATCGGCCAAAAACAACCAGGTGCAATTGGGTGTCTTAATGGATATTAACGCCGCCAACATTTCTCAGGATTATTATCTGACAATTAAAGATTTCTTCCAGAAAGTGATCGATAAGCAAAACGAAAAAATAGTGCTTAAAAAAGCATAACCATAAATGAAAAAGCTACTGCTAACCCTTTTTATCCTGATTGCCTTTTCCTGTTACGCTCAGGATTTCAGGCTTGGAAAAGTGAGCCGTACGGAGCTGGAGCAAAAGGTTAACCCCACCGAACCGGATGCTGCCGCGGCCATACTGTATAAAAAAGGAAAGACCAATTTTGTGCTCGATATGGATGGCTATTGGTCTATGGTTACCGAAGTGGAATACCGCATCAAGATTTACAATAAAGAGGGCTATAAATATGCCACCGACAAACTGGTATACTATACCGGTGGTAAAACCGTAAAGGCTTTTTATTCGGATGCGGTAACATATAACCTTGTAAACGGCGAGGTTGAAAAAACGAAGCTGAAGGGCGATGGGGAGTTTAAGGAAAAAGTAGAGGAAAACTACAACCAGAAGACGATTACCATGCCCAATGTAAAAGAGGGTAGCGTGATAGAGTATAAATATACTATTTCCACACCCTACTTTACGGTTTTTAAGGACTGGTATTTTCAATATGATATTCCGGCCAATTTCGTGTCTTATGAAGTAGCCATACCGCTCTATTTTGTGTATAATCGCTTTATGAGCGGCTATGTAAAGGTAGACCAGTCCAAAACCGATGTACGCATGGGAGTAGGGGGCAGGTTTAATGAATCGGTGGTAACTTTTACAGCCAAAGATGTTAAGGCTATAAAAGATGAGGATTATGTGAACAACATAAAGAACTATACCTCGATCCTGATGCACGAACTGGCTTCAACTAATTTCCCTTCAGGTAAAGAAGAGTATGCTACCGACTGGCCTTCTGTCGTAAAGCGGATTTATGATGATAAGGACTTTGGTAAAGAGCTTGAATATACCTCGTATTTTAAGAACGACCTGCCGGCCCTTACCCTTGGGAAAACCCCGGAAGAAAAGGCCGATATCATATTCAGCTATGTTAAAGCCCGTATGAACTGGAATGGTGAAACGAGCTATTACTGTGAGAAAGGCGTGAAAAAAGCCTACGAAGACAAAACCGGGAATGCCGCGGAAATCAACCTGATGCTTACGGCCATGCTCCGGGAAGCGGGTATAAACGCGCATCCGGTTTTGGTAAGCACGCGTGCCAATGGCGTAGCGCTTTTCCCGAACCGTGCTGCGTACAACTATGTAGTTGCCGCAATTGAAAAAGGGAAAGATATTATACTCCTGGATGCCACCAGCAAGAACACGGCGCCAAACATCCTTCCGGTGCGGGCGCTCAACTGGGTGGGCCGTATGATCCGTAATGATGGTTCCAGCCTGGAGATCGACCTTGTGCCCAAAATCAACTCAAAAGAAGTTGTAAACATGGCAGCCGCAATAAATGCGGACGGATCTGTGACCGGTAAAATCAGGAAGCAGTACCACGATCATTACGCGTATGTTTTCAGGGAAAAATATTCGGGTGTAAATACCGAAAGCATGGCATCTAAACTGGAGCAGCAATACAAAGGCGTAGAGGTGTCTGACTATAAAATGTCGGATGATAAAGACGTAGCTAAACCCATTACGGAGGAATACAGCTTTACCCATAATACAATATCCGAGGTAATAGGTGATAAGATCTACGTTAATCCGATGCTTTTCTTTACGGCCGCCGAAACACCATTTAAAAAAGAGACAAGGGAATACCCGATAGACTTTACGTTTCCGCACCAGGATAAGTTTATGCTGAATATTACTATTCCGGATGGATATACTGTAGAGTCGCTGCCGAAGCCGATAGCCCTTGCCATGGAAGAAAAAATCGGTACTTTTAAATACAATATAGCGGTAAAAGGTAATGTGATACAGGCGGGTATAGTGTTTGAAATCAATTACGCGAATGTATCGCAGGATTATTATACTACCCTGAGGGATTTTTACCAAAAAATGATCGAGAAGCAGAATGAGAAGATCGTTCTAAAAAAAGTTTAGCCTTATGAATATACAGAATGCACAGCTTGACGTAGACAACTGGATAAAAGAACATGGCGTACGCTATTTTAATGAACTTACCAATATGGCCCAGCTTACCGAAGAGGTAGGCGAAGTAGCACGCATCATTGCCCGCCGCTATGGCGAACAGAGTGAAAAGGAGAGTGACAAATCCAAAGACCTGGGCGAGGAGCTTGCCGATGTGGTATTTGTAGTGCTGTGCCTGGCTAACCAGACCGGCGTAAACCTTCAGGAAGCTTTTGATAAAAAAATGGACCTGAAATCGAAGCGTGACCACGACCGCCACCACAACAACGAGAAGCTGAAGTAATGGACATTCAGGTGTCATTGCCGGGACAGGTAAGAGAAGGCAGCATTGCCATAACAGGCTCTAAAAGTGAGACCAACAGGCTCTTGCTGCTCAGGGCGCTTTATCCCGGTTTTGCCATTACAAATGCTTCTTCGTCTGACGACAGCGATGTGATGCAAGCCGCGTTGGCCAGTCAATCGGATAGTATAGATGTTCATCATGCCGGTACAGCCATGCGTTTCCTTACTGCGTATTTCTCCATCTGCGAAGGCAGGCAAATAACCCTTACCGGATCGCAGCGTATGAAAGAACGGCCGATAAGCGTGCTGGTCGATGCTTTACGTATGCTTGGTGCCGATATAGCCTATCTGGAAAATGAAGGTTATCCCCCGTTAAGGATTAAAGGCAAAAAGCTTACAGGTGGTAGTATTGCCATCAATGCCAATGTGAGCAGCCAGTACATTACGGCTTTATTACTCATTGCCGCGAAACTTGAAAATGGCCTGCAACTGGAGCTTAAGGGAGAAATCACCTCCCGCCCCTACATTGAGATGACCCTTTCACTGTTAAAGGAAATAGGTATTATTACTTCTTTTATAAATAATGTAATCTCAGTACACCCTACACCCGGCAATCTGCACCCGGCAACGATAGAGGTAGAGAGCGACTGGAGTTCGGCATCCTACTTTTATTCGATAGTCGCGTTATCGCCAATAGGCACATCGTTACGATTATCTTCCTTTAGCAAACACAGCCTGCAGGGTGACAGCGCGCTACAGCACATTTACAACGAACTGGGAGTACAAACAAGTTTTGATGGGAATACGATAGTACTTCGCAGGACGAACTTTAAACTTAAAACTTTAAACTTAAAACTAATACAAACCCCGGATATCGCCCAAACAATTGCGGTAACCTGTTTTGGCCTGGGTATCGGCTGCCATCTCACCGGCCTGCATACACTCAAAATAAAGGAAACCGATCGCCTGACGGCCCTTAAGGCCGAACTTGAAAAACTTGGCGCAAAAGCTGAAATTACACAAGATAGCCTTACACTCCAGCCACACTCCCTTTTTAGGAGAGGCGGTGAGGGCTTAAACGTTATCCCTATCTCACAACAAGAGAGGCACATTGAAGCTGTAGAAACCTACAACGACCACCGTATGGCGATGGCCTTCGCGCCGCTGGCTGTAAAGAGGCCACTAATCATAAAGGATGCGGAGGTAGTTTCAAAATCCTATCCTGCTTTTTGGGAGGATATGGAGCAGATAGGTTTAAGAATAGAAGAGGTGTAACTGATTGGTTTTCATTTGGTTTTCAAAAAATATTGTAAAACACTTGACAACGCCTGTTTCACAATAGTATATTTGCACACATTTGTACAGGGAGATGCCAATTCAGGTACTTCTTAGTATACGCGAAAAACTATGAAATTATCAAACTTCAATTTCAACCTGCCGAAGGAGCTATTGGCTGAATTTCCTGCTGAAAACAGGGACGAAGCGCGCCTTATGGTGATAGACAGGAAAACAAAAACCATAGAGCACAAGCTTTTTAAGGATGTACTTGACTATTTTGACGAAGGTGATGTAATGGTTCTTAATAATACCAAAGTATTCCCTGCGCGCCTTTACGGCAATAAAGAGAAAACCGGGGCAAGGATCGAGGTATTTCTTTTAAGGGAGCTTAACTCAGAGCAGCGCCTTTGGGACGTTCTGGTAGACCCTGCAAGGAAAATACGTATCGGTAACAAACTATACTTTGGTGACGATGATTCTCTTGTGGCTGAGGTTATTGATAATACTACATCGCGCGGACGTACGCTGCGTTTTCTTTACGACGGTTCGTATGAGGAGTTTCGCAACAAGCTGAACGAACTGGGCGAAACCCCAATACCGAAATATATTACCCGCGATGTTACCCCTGAGGATGCCGAGCGCTACCAGACGATATATGCCAAGGAAGAAGGTGCTGTTGCTGCCCCTACTGCCGGCCTTCACTTTTCAAAGCACCTGCTTAAGAGACTTGAGATTAAAGGGATAGACTTTGCTGAGATCACGCTTCACGTAGGGCTTGGTACTTTTAACCCTGTTGAGGTGGAAGACCTTTCCAAACATAAAATGGACTCTGAAGAGCTTATCATTACCCAGGAGGCATGTGATGTTGTGAACAAAGCCAAAGTAAACAAGAAGCGCATATGTGCCGTAGGAACCACTACAATGCGCGCCATGGAAAGCTCAGTTTCATCATCCAAAACGCTTAACCCGTATGTGGGTTGGACCAACAAGTTCATCTTTCCTCCTTACGATTTCAGCGTTGCTGACTGTATGATCACCAACTTCCATACACCAAAATCAACGCTATTGATGATGATCTCTGCCTTTATGGGCCACGACCTTATGCGCAAAGCATACGATGAGGCCATTAAAGAAAATTATCGTTTCTATACCTATGGCGATGCAATGCTGATATTATAATTGCAAGACAATATTTTATTAAAGCGATCTTCGGGTCGCTTTTTTATTTTTGGAAAGATCCTTGCCGTAAATAGTTGAAGGGTCAGAAGAGGCTTGCTATCACACATTTTGACATTGTGATTTGTCTTTTATTATCATTAAAGAAAGTGAACTTTCTACTGATGGAAATTTTTGGCGGCAAAAAATTTAATAATGCTTATTTTAGCATCCGAACAAACAAACAACACATGGAATTTCAGAATACAAAAGAATTTGCAAAAGAGCTTGATAGAAATGACAGGCTTTCCAAATACAGGGACGAGTTTCTCTTCCCTCAGGTAAATGGCAGGCAGGTGATTTACTTTACAGGTAACTCCCTAGGATTGCAGCCCAAACGCACCAAAGCCTACGTAGATGAGGTAATGGACGACTGGGCCAGACTGGCTGTAGAAGGGCACTTCTACGCCGACAAGCCCTGGTGGGACTATCACGAACGTTTTTGCGGGCCACTGAGCCGCGTGGTAGGTTCCCTGCCGTCTGAAGTAACGGTGATGAACACGCTTACCGTAAACCTCCACCTGCTAATGGTTTCGTTCTACCGGCCAACCGCAAAGCGCTTTAAAATCCTTTGTGAGGAAAAGGCCTTCCCGAGCGACCAGTACATGATTAAAAGCCAGGTACGCTTCCACGGGCTTGACCCTAATGATGCGATAGTCGAGATAAAGCGCAGGCCGGGTGAGCACAACATCAGGCTAGAAGATGTTTTGGACAAGATCAATGAAGTTGGAGAGGAGCTGGCCCTGGTGCTTATAGGTGGCGTAAACTACTATACCGGCCAGGTATTCGACATGAAAACAATAACCAAAGCCGGCCAGGCAGCAGGCGCCTATGTAGGATGGGACCTGGCGCATGCCGCGGGTAATATAAAACTGGAACTGCACGACTGGAATGTGGACTTTGCCGCATGGTGCAGCTACAAATACATGAATTCCGGGCCCGGCAACGCATCGGGTGCTTTTGTGCATGAAATGCACCACAACGACCTCGACCTGCCACGCCTATCCGGATGGTGGGGCCATAACAAAGAGCGCCGCTTCCTCATGGAGCCGGATTTCGACCCGGTACGCTGTGCCCACGGTTGGCAGATCAGTAACCTCCCTGTACTTTCCCTGGCGCCTTACCTGGCATCAGTAGAAATGTTTGATGAAGTGGGGATGGACGCGCTCATCAAAAAGCGTGACTGTATTACATCCTATCTTGAATTTATATTGCATGAGATCGATAAAGAGGTAGACAGCACTTTCGAAATCATAACACCAACAAATCCAGAAGAGCGTGCGTGCCAGCTTTCCGTGTTCCTTCACGGAGAGGGCAGGAGCCTTTTCGAATTCCTGATGAAGAACGGTGTAATAACCGACTGGCGTGAGCCGAACGTAATCCGTCTTGCCCCGGTGCCGTTATATTGTTCCTACGAAGATATGTACGATTTTGGGCAGATACTCAAGGCAGGGGTACTGTCACATAAAAAGTAATAATGGGGCGCTTTGCGCCCCTTATCATATATATTGGAAACACTTATAGCTGTTATCGCCCTGCTCCTTGTAGCACTTCTCTTCCTCGCTTTCCTTTTCTTTATATTGGCAAGTGCGATAGAGTCCGGCTATATGATCGTTTTCAATCGGCCCATATATGTCCACCTTTACCTTTTTCCAAAGGAGCTGCCTGTAGAAAGTCATTTGCTTCTGGAAGACAGCTTCCGTTTTTACAGCAACCTTTCGGAACGCCGAAAGAAGTTCTTTCGGCACAGGGTATACCGGTTTATGGCGCGATACCGGTTTGTTGGAATGGACGGGCTTGAAGTTACTGACGGGATGCGTCTGAAAATTGCCGCCACATGGGTAATGCTCACCTTCGGGATGCGGAAATACCTGACATCTGTTTTTAAAACAATCCTGATATTCCCTGATATATTTGAATCACGAAACGGTAACTGGCACAAGGGGGAGTTTAATCCGGCGGCAAAGGCAGTCGTGTTTTCATGGAAGCATTTTGAGGAAGGTATGGCGATTAGCACCGATAACTTCAATTTGGGATTGCACGAGTTTGCCCATGTGCTGCATATCGATTCAGTAGGTTATCGACGTCCGGGTGCATCGGGCGTTATTTACAGTGATATGTTCTACAAGATACGCGACTACTTTGCTGACGCGGCCAACCGTCAGAGACTGTTAGATGCAGGATATCTTAGAAATTATGCCTGCACCAACAGCCATGAATTTATGGCGGTTGCTCTCGAATACTTCTTCGAGACACCCGACGAATTCAGGCAGAAACTGCCGGAGTTGTATACTATGTTGCGGGTAATGATCAATTATCGGGAAAAGTAAGTTCCGGATTCCGGGGTTAGGCTTCCGTGTTACCAGCCGAAAACTGAGACTGGGACTAAAAAACTAGAGCGCAGCGCGTATTTCCTCTAACTGGTGGTTGTGCCGGATGGTGTGATAGGTTACAAAGTGCACAATCTCGAGCTTGCTATGGCCTTCCAGCGGATGCCCTTCCGGGAGTGGCGCGAGTTGTGTTAAATCGGCCTTTTGCGCGGCAGCGATCATCTCTTCTTTTACATCCTTCAACGACGCTATCAGGTCATCTTTATCATATTCCTTTTCTTCGGGTATAATAAAGTCGGGCGACTTCATTTTAATATCGAAGTTAAGAAACGTATCCCTTAGTCCGTTTGCTTTTTCTTCCGGGTCCCGTTTAACCGGATCAGCAGGACACAACAATAATCCGTCCATGCCTTTTTGTGATTTGTAAAGGTGGCGGCCTACCTGCGCTGCTGTCCAGCTTCCTTCAAAAGGGATGGTGTTGATCTCTTTTTCGGTAAAAGTGGAAAGCAGCTTTAGGGTTTCATCTAAGGCCAATTCCAGTTGCGAAATGATTTCGGAGTACATAACAGTTGTTTTTTGATTGATGATTCGCCTCACCCCGGCCCTCTCCCATAATCTATGCCTAAGTTGATGACGTTTAGTTCTCACTCCCGTCTCCTTGGGAGAGGGGTTGGGGGTGAGGCTTGCGACTGCAAACTACGATTACTGATTCCCGTAATCCTGCGTGCTATAGCTAATCATCCACTGGATGCCGAACTTATCGAAGAAACTGCCAAAGTAATCGCCCCAAAACATATCTCCCATAGGCATGGTTACTTTGCCGCCTTCCGAAAGGCCGTTGAAGATACGGTCAGCTTCCTCGCGGCTGTCCATGCTAACGCATAGCGATACGCTGGTGCCGTTTACTGCCTGGTCCATGCTTGATGGACAGTCGGTACCCATAATTACACTGGTGCCAACGGGCAAGGCGATATGCATAATGCCTTTGCGTTCGTCTGCGGGAATATCTTCGCAGCCGGGCGTGTCTTCATAGCGCATTACTGCTGCAAACTCCCCGCCCAGAACTGACTTGTAAAAATTGAATACTTCCTCGGTGTTACCGTTGAAGTTGAGGTAAGGATTGATGAATTTCATGATGATTTTATTTAGTTATTGTTTGTTGTGCTATTTGCTCTCAAGTTTTGTCTTCATAGTATTGAGGCTTTTCTGCATCGAATCGCCCAGCATACCGTCAAGCATTCCGTTCATAAGGTTCATGGGATAGCTACTTTCTCCCGTCATGCCCCATGTCACTTTTGTGTTGCCATTACCGGCATCTTCTGTTGCCATATAGGCCTGAGCCGTATTTTCCATCGGCCTTTTAAAGCGCAGTTCCATATCGATGCGGCTGCCTTCACTAATACCGGTTATTTCCTGTTCACCTGCGCCTACATCGTCATTGCCGTCCCAGGTGTAGATAAAGCCCACTGTACCGTCAGTCCCTGTTAGTGTTTGCTTTTTGTTGGGGTCTGCCATGTTCCATACGCTGTATTCGTCCTGATTCTTAATGTGCTTTGCATAATCGAATACCTCAGTATTAGGGCGGTTTATTACCACTTCACGCTCTATACGGTATTCTCTCGGCAGGAAAAGTCCTATGATAAGCAGCAAGGCGATAATGCCAACAATGGTTAGCAGTATTCTTTTAAAGATTTTCATATATTGGATATTAGTTTGTTTCTGTATGTTCGGTTTAGGATATAGTTATCCACCCACAGAAGTATATTCTGAGTCAAGTATTTGATTTTAAGGTAAATTAGTAATTTACGGCTTCCTTCTTCCTGAACAATGCGGCATCAAGGGAATATTTTCCGCCGCCTAAAAAGAAGAGTACCAGTGCAAGTATCATGTAAACAAAAGAAAGCTCTTTTACCTGGAATTCATCTGCGCCATGTACCACGAAAAACGCAACAGCCATAGTGATGAGTACCGGTATTGTCGCCAGCCTGGTAAAAAGCCCGATGACAAGCAGAACGCCACAGATAAGCTCACCAAAGATGGCAAGGGACAGCGACACATCGGGACCCACCCCGATAGGGTCGAAACCATTAACGTACTCACTGTAGTTCTGTATTTTGGGTAATCCGTGCATGATCATAAGTCCGCCTAATACAAATCGTAAGAGTAATGCGGCAAGGTCTTTTTCTAATGCTTCAGGGCCTAAAAATCGTTTCATAGTTATTTGGTTTACGGTTGAGTAGTAAATGTAGTCATTTTTACGATTCCTACATATACTTCATCGCGTCATACCCCAACAGCCTTCGCCATAAGGCAATTTGCCCGATACAGTTGGCTTCCCGGTATATTGCAAACAGCACATAGTCGTACAGCAGCATTTCCATTCCGGGTATTTTCAGTAGGCTGTCCAGCTTTTCTGTTGTTGCATTTCGTAAAGCCTCCCCGGCAACCGGTGTAATCCTTTCCCAGTCGATCCGGTATTGTGTTAATGATGGGTAGGTAACATCTTCTTTAATTCCCTGGTTTTCCCTAAAGAGTGCGTCTGCCTGTTGTTTATGCTCACTTCCGGTCAGTACGTTGGCCAGTTCAAAACGTTGCTGTACCAGGCTTCCTGCCAGCCAGGCGATATGGTTCGCTTTAGTATCGAGGCGTTTGTGGGAATCGGCGTCTGATATCCCTTCAATCGCCTTTTTAAAGAAATCCGTCTGCCAGTCGTACAAGCTGGCCACTGCTGTTACCCTGTTGTCCTGTATTTCGGTTACCATATTGTTTTCTAATTGTTTGTATTACAAAGGTATCAGGAAGATGACAGAGTTATGGTGTGCTAAAAAGTCAACCAAAGGGGGTGTTTAGGACAAAAACCGTTATATTTGGTATAAAGTAAGATATACCATGCAAATAGGGATTTTATTGCTCAAAGGCCATCGTGTGCTAAGTGTAGCCGCGCTGCTCGATGTATTCGAGACCGCCAACCGCTTCCATGCCGAAGAAGGAAAGCCCAAACCCTTTACAATAGACCTGCTCCATCGTCCGGAACATGAAAGCGCTTCCTTCCCCGGGCATACGGTGCTACAGCCCGCGGTTGGGACTTATTACGACCTGCTGTTGGTACCATCATTTACACATGACGGGATTGGGGAGTTGCTCCGCGACAACATGGGATGGGTACCCTGGCTTCAGGACCAATATCGTGAAGGTGCCGCGCTGGCGAGCTTTTGCACCGGGGCATTCGTACTGGCGGCAACAGGATTGCTCGATGGCAGGCCGGCTACAACCCACATCAATGCAGAAACTGCTTTTGCAAAACTGTTCCCCAACGTACTCCTTCAGGCTGAGGCTGTGGTTACAGAAAAAGACCGTATTTATACAAGTGGTGGTGCCACAAATACCTTTCACCTGCTTATGCTTCTGCTGGAAGTTTATTGCAGCCGTAACATTGCTGTACGGGCAGCGAAAGTTTTTTCGATTGACCTCGACCGGAACCGCCAGACCTATTTCGGAACGTTTGCCCCCGCGCACGACCATGGCGACAACCTGGTAAAACTTGCGCAGGAAGAAATCAGGAAAAATTTCAGCAAGGCCACTACCATAGAGGAAATTATTACCGATGTACCGGCGAGCCGCCGCAACCTGGTGCGCCGCTTTAAGCAGGTAACAGGCATTACACCTATAGAATATCTTCAGAAAACGCGCATTGAGGCGGCAAAGCAGCTGCTGGAGCAGTCGCGCTACAGTATACTTGAAGTAATGCTGGAATCGGGTTACAACGACCTGAAAACTTTTCGTTCGCTGTTTAAAAGAACTGTAGGGATGACCCCAAAAATGTACCGTGAAAAGTTTAGCGGGCAGGCAGTATAGCAAAATACCTATTTATAGGGATTTTTTAATTCCGTCAATTTCTTACATTAGCGCCAAATATGCCTATGAAACGCCTGGTACTTTTACTGTTCATAATTACGGCTTTGCCGGTATGCGCCCAAACCTTCAGTGCGAAAGA